>PDWJ01001203.1_pt1 | contig 32984 bp, 28 predicted proteins | sample 1430881 | NCBI WGS metagenome assembly PDWJ01 (sample SAMN01162460, study PRJNA174530) | Oral metagenome, whole genome shotgun sequencing project. | biome: Marine environment; feature: Marine mammal; material: Swab sample of the gingival sulcus; isolation source: swab sample of gingival sulcus...
GGGTTTTCTAATATCAAAGAAATAACGCAACATTGATAAATTTAAGGTTTTGCCAAATCGGCGCGGACGAGGTATTAACAAAACTTTATCATTGCTGTCGATTACCTCCTTTATGAATAGGCTTTTATCTACATAGTAAGCATTTGTTTCTATCATTTCCTTAAAATCGGAACAGCCGAGTAAGATTTTTTTCTTTGGTTTCATTTTGTCTTATTTCTGAGGTTATTTTATAAGTTTTTCAAGCTTTTGGCGGTTTTATCACTTAACTCATTTTTGATAAAAATATTAGATAACAAAGTTACTATTTTTTTATTCAAAATACTATTTACGGCTCGATAGAATGGCAGATTTTTTTGTATTACCTGAGATTATTTTATACTTTTGTGAATTGTTTTCCAAACTAAGAATATTTATCGGAGGGAAATTCTCGAGTAAATTATAAAAGGGTAAAGTTTGTGGCGAGCCTAAGGAATTATGAATAATATTTTTATATCAAACACAACATTCGTTTTTCAAAACCGTTAAATATTCGCAAAATATTTTTCGAATTCGGAAAAAATGCTCTAAAATGTTAAAAACAAACAGATTTTTATTTTTCATCTTTTTTCTCTGGTTTTTAAGCTCGTGTACAGGCTATCAAAAACTTTTGAAAAGCACGAATACCAAACTAAAATACGAAAAGGCTTTGGAGTTTTTTCAGAACAAAGATTATGCAAGATCATTAAGCCTGTTTGAGTCGATAATGCCAATGGTTCGCGGAACAGACATGGCAGAAACCTGCAATTATTACAGAGCAAAATGCCATTACAATATGGAGGATTATATTCTGGCAGGCTATCATTTCAGGAATTTTGCTTCAGAATTTCCCAACAGTAATTATGTCGAAGAAGTCGAGTTTTTGAGTGCTTACTGTTTTTATCTGGATTCGCCACGATACAGCTTGGATCAGACAAATACCTATGATGCTATTGACGCATTTCAGTTGTTTATTACCCGATTTCCGGTCAGCGATAAAATTCCCGAATGCAATAAATACATTCAGATTTTGCGTTCAAAACTCGAAAAAAAATCTTACATGAATGCTCGCTTGTATTTTGATTTGGGACACTATAAAGCCGGGTGGATTTCGCTAAAAAATACGCTTCGCGATTTTCCGGATACCGATTACAGGGAAGAGATTCTATATTTGATCTTTAAATCAAACTATTTGTATGCAAAAAACAGCGTTGTCAGTAAACAACAAGAACGCTATGAGGCTGCTATAAAAGAATATCACAATTTGCTTAATGAATTTCCTGAAACTGTTTATCAGAAACAAGTAAAGAAAATGTATGATAAATCTGAAAATGCAATTCGTGAATTAAAATCCCGAAAGGGCTAAAGCTAATTATTTGAACGGAAAATAAAAACAAACAAAACTATGGATTATAAAAAAACAAACGCACCTGTTACAACAATCACAAGAGACTTGAGCAAACTCGAAAGCCAAACAGGAAATATTTACGAAGCCGTGAAAATTATTTCCAAAAGAGCAAACCAAATCAGTTTGGAACTGAAAGAAGAACTCAATAAGAAATTGGAAGAATTTGCATCGTACACCGACAATCTGGAAGAGATTTTTGAAAACAGAGAACAAATCGAAATCTCGAAGTTTTACGAAAGGCTTCCAAAATCGACCTTAATAGCCTTGCAGGAGTATATCGAGGGGAAAGTGTATTTTAGAAATCCTGCCAGCGAAACAGAAGACGACGAAATAAACGAATAATTATAGTGAATGTTCTGATGAGAGAAAACACTTTGTGCGGAAAGAATATTCTACTCGGAATTTCCGGAGGGATAGCTGCTTATAAGGCAGCTATTCTTGTAAGAATGCTTGTTAAAAATCAGGCAAATGTGAAAGTGATAATGACCCCGATGGCAAAGAAATTTATCACTCCGCTGACGATGGCAACTGTTTCAAGAAATCCGATTTTGGTAGATTTTTTCACCCCTGAGAATGGAAATTGGAATTCGCATGTAGATTTGGGCATTTGGGCAGATGCGTATCTGATAGCTCCGGCAACGGCAAATACGCTGGCGAAAATGGCAAACGGAATTGCAGATAACTTATTGCTTACAACCTACTTGTCGTCGCGATGTCTGATTTTTGCAGCACCAACAATGGATTTGGATATGTACAAGCATGTTGCTACGCAACGAAATATTGACAGATTGCAAGCCGACGGCGTGCATATGATTCAGCCGGAAAGTGGCGAGCTTGCCAGCGGATTGATCGGCAAAGGAAGAATGGCAGAACCGGAACAAATTTTTCGGCAGTTGAGCCGTTTTTTTGAAAAAAAACAAAAGCTTAGGGCTAAAACCTTCCTTGTAACAGCCGGACCAACCTACGAGGAAATAGATCCTGTCCGGTATATCGGCAATCATTCGTCAGGAAAAATGGGGTTTGCAATTGCCGAAGAACTTGCAGCGCAAGGAGCTTTCGTGAAACTTATTTGCGGTCCTACGCATTGCAAATGCCAAAATGCAAACATTGAGCGCATCAATGTTGTTTCGGCAAAACAAATGTATGAGCAGGCTGTGCGTCTGTTTCCCAAAGCAGACGGTGCGGTAATGTCTGCTGCGGTTGCCGATTATACGCCGCAATTTGTTTCGGAAAATAAGATAAAACACTCTGAAGAAAATATTTCCATAAAACTTACTCCAACGAAAGATATTGCCGAAGAACTTGGCAAAATAAAGACAGCCAAACAGTGTTTGGTGGGATTTGCCTTAGAGACAAACGACGAGATTGCAAATGCACAAAAAAAACGGAAAAAGAAAAATCTTGATTTTATTGTATTGAACTCATTGAACGATAAAGGTGCAGGATTTGGTGTAGATACGAATAAAATTACGATAATTGATAGTAACAATAATTTTTATAATTTTGAGTTAAAACCTAAGACAGATTTGGCAAAAGATATTGTTGAAAAAATAGTAGAGTTTTCAACAAACAACGCTTTGTTAAAATGAAGAATTAAGAATTAAAAGTTAAAAAGGTCGAAGCCAAGAACCAAAATATAAACCCATGAAAAAACTTATTTTAATTGTCAGCGTATTGTTGATTATTCATAATTTATCGGCGCAAGAATTAAATTGTCGCGTGCAAATAAGCCATTCGCAGATACAAGGCACGAATGTCGATATTTTTAATGATATGCAGAAAGACATCTACGAGTTTATGAACAACCAACGCTGGACAGACCACGTTTTCGCTGCCGACGAACGCATTGAATGTACAATTATGATTACACTCTCGAAACAAATAGGAACAGAAAAATTTATTGGAACAATCTCGGTACAAGCACGCCGACCTGTTTATAATACAACCTATTACACAACCTTATTCAATTTTAAAGAGAAAAAAGACGATTTTCAGTTTGAGTATATTCAACAGCAAGCATTGACTTTTAACATCAACAACCATTCGTCGAACCTTGTTTCCGTATTGGCGTATTATGCGTATTTGATTATCGGCTTGGATTACGATACTTTTTCCGAAGGCGGAGGTGCGCCTTATTTTGCAAAAGCACAGCAAATTGTAAACAATGCGCAGGGAGCAATTGAACCCGGCTGGAAATCATACGAAACGGCGAAAATGAACAACCGCTATTGGTTGGTCGAAAACCTTACCAACGAATCGTACAGCGATACGCATCGTTTCATGTATGCCTACCACAGAAAAGGTTTTGATATGCTCAGCGAAAGGCTCGAAGAGGGTAGGGCAGAAGTTGCTAAAAGTCTTGAATATTTACGCAATGTGTATAGAAAAAAACCAAATTTATACATTGTGAAGCTTTTGGTAAACGCAAAATCAGACGAAATTATCAAACTAATGTCCGAGTCTTTCTCGCGCGAACAAAGCGAAGTGTACAATATTATGGTTGAAATAGATCCGGCAAATGTAGCCGACTACGGAAGGATAAAAAACAGCAAGTAATTTATTTTCTAATTTGTTAATTCCTAACATGCTAAGATCGCTGGTTATTAAAAATTATGCCTTGATAGAAAAACTGGATATTGAGTTTGAATCCGGTTTTACGATTATTACGGGCGAAACCGGAGCCGGTAAATCTATCTTGCTCGGTGCGCTTTCGCTCATTTTGGGAAACAGAGCCGATGTCGCGGTTTTGACCGATAAAACCAAAAACTGCGTGATCGAAGGACGATTCGATATTTCAAAATATCATCTGGAAGACTTTTTTCGCAAAAATGATATTGATTATGAGGCTCATACGATTATACGAAGACTGATCAACCCAAGCGGAAAATCGCGCGCTTTTATCAACGATATTCCTGTAAACCTTACGCTGCTGAAAGAATTGAGCCAACAGCTTATCGACATACATTCGCAACACAACAATTTGTTGTTGAATAATTTGGGATACCAAACTCTTGTAATCGACAGCTTTGCAAAACAACACAACTTGCTGAACGAATATCGACAGGATTTTAAAAAATATAAAAACCTGCAAAAACACATTGAGCAACTGAAACAAGACAAGCAGAAGTCAAAAGAAGAGTTGGATTATTTGAGTTTTCAGTATGAAGAACTAAATGCGGCAAATTTTTCCGAAAACGAACAAGAAGAACTTGAAAATGAGCTTGAAATCTTGACACATGCCGAAGAGATAAGCTCGAATTTGGCGAATGTTTATCATTTGCTCGATAATGAAGAGCTTGCAATTATTGCTCAACTAAAGGAAGCCTTGATTTCTCTCGAAAAAATAGCCGATTATTATCCGCAAGCAAAGGATTATGCGCAACGCATGGCTTCAATGCAAATTGACTTGAACGATATTTCAAACGAAATAGAGCAGCAAGTTGAAGATATTTTGTTTGATCCTGCTCGGCTTGAGTTCGTCAGAACGCGCCTCGACCTGATTTATAGCTTGCAGCAGAAACACAAAACAAACTCTTTGGCAGATTTAATTTCTCTGAAAAATAATCTCGGCGAAAAGATAAATAAAATTGAATCGTTTGAAAATGAATTGGCTGATCTTACAACCAAAGCCAACAAAGAAAGAGTAAATTTGGAGGTTAAAGCCCAAAAAATATCGAAAAACAGAGCCAAAGTTATTCCGAGTTTAAGGGCAAAAATATTGGGGCATTTGCAACAAATGGGAATGCTCGATTCGCAGGTTGAGATTTTGCAGAAAACAAATTGCGGATTCACGCCCAATGGCAGCGATGAAATCAAATTCCTTTTCAGCGCAAATAAGCACGTCGGTTCGCAAGACATTACCAAAGTAGCTTCGGGCGGAGAAATTTCCAGAGTAATGCTTAGTTTGAAATCAATTATTTCTGAATCAATAGCTTTGCCTACGATTATTTTTGATGAAATCGACACGGGCGTTTCCGGCGATATTGCCGATAAAATGGGCGCAATCATGAAAAAAATGTCGGGCAACATGCAGGTTATCAACATAACACATCTTCCGCAGGTTGCTGCAAAAGGCGATTCGCATTTCCTTGTCTATAAAGAATCGAACAGGAAAACAACTTTGTCGAAAATCAAAAAATTGAGCCCCGAAGAGCGCACCCGCGAAATTGCAAAGATGTTGAGCGGAAGCGAAATTACCGAAGCAGCAATGCGTAATGCCAAAGAACTATTGAAAAATTGAGAAGAAAAAATAAAATAATTAAAAATCTTGTCCTTGTCGGAGCGGGAAATCTTGCAGTGCATTTGGCGGCTGAACTGCGGAAGAAAAATTATAATATCCTGCAAGTATATAGCCGAAAAATGAAGACGGCAAACAATCTTGCCGTCAAGTTAGGCGCAAATCCGACAGACAATATCAATGAATTGACGCAAAATGCCGATATGTATATTATTTCAGTCGTTGATGCTGCCATAAAAAATGTCTTGGAGCAGCTTCGGCTTGCCAAACAAATGGTAATACACACATCGGGAACAACGGGAATCCATGTTTTTGAAGATAAATTCGAGAATTTTGGTGTTTTTTATCCGCTTCAGACTTTCTCGAAAGAGAAAGCCGTCGATTTTGGGGAAATCCCGATTTTCGTTGAAGCCAATACAAAAACAAATGAAAATATCCTTTTTGAATTTGCGAAAACAATCTCTCCAAAAGTTTTTCTTGTCGATTCCGAAACACGAAAACAAATTCATATCGCAGCCGTTTTTGCCTGCAATTTTACAAATCATATGTTTGCCATTGCAAATAGACTGTTAGACAATCGTTTATTGTCAATGGAAATTTTAGCACCATTGCTCAAAGAAACCCTTCGTAAAGCCCTCGAATCAAATCCGGAGGAAGTACAAACAGGTCCTGCTGTACGAAACGATAAAAATACCATTGAAAGTCATTTGGATTTATTATCTTTCGAGCCGAAAATACAGCAATTGTACAAATTAATCAGCGAAAATATTCAAGCATTCAGGAATACGCCGGAAAAAAATAAAGCCTGAAACAGTCCATTGACTGATTTATTGCCGGACACCCAAACGGCAAACTGACGTAAGTACTTAGTCGCTATGTGCAACCGGAAAAGAAAGAACAGTATTGTTGAATATAAAAATAAAAGTTGTAAATTAGCAGGGAGTAACGAATTGTTGGATATAGAAACCGGATTAAATTAAAATTAAAACTCATGGCATATCGGGATTTCTCATTAGATAGACTAAGAAAGGAATTTGGAATAAAAAACAAGGTTCAAATTCTTTTTAATATTGAAAAGTCAATAAAACCAAGTGATTGGTTAAAAACCACATTGGAAAAAACATCAAAAGTAAATGCAAGAACGGAAAAAGCAAAATCAGAGACAATCGTTTTTCCAATACTTTTAGAAATAAAAGACAGAAATGATGACTTTATATCCATATATTCCGGCGACAATTTACAGGCTGACGAAGAAAGAGGTTTAAAAGGTGAATGTGATTTCATCATTACAAAGAATATTGAAAGTTATAGTATTAATTATCCGATACTTCAAATAGTTGAGGCAAAAAAACATGATATAGATCTTGGTATTCCTCAGTGTGCAGCTCAAATGCTTGGAGCTAAGATTTATAATGAACAAAATGAAATAGAAATTAATTCGATTTATGGCTGTGTCACAACAGGGGACGATTGGTTATTTTTAAAACTAAAAGATAATATTTTACTAATTGATAAGCATAAATATTATTTGGACGACTTAGAAAAATTGTTATCAGTATTTCAGCAAATAATTGATTACTATAAAACTGAACTAAAAAGCATATAACGCCGTTTTTAAGGCAATTTGCCGGTGCGGGTGGAAATTTGTTTCACTTGCTATGTTCGTTTCGCAAGTTGGACACCCAAACGGCAAACTGACGTAAGTACTTGACCGTTGGCAACAAATATTATGAAAGATATTGTATTAATAACTCTAATAGAGAGTACAACAGCTATAATTGTTGCATTTATAACAGGCATTTTTAAAACTAATTCTCAAAATTCCGATGAAGCTGAAGCTGTATTTCTCTAAAAATTGTATCAAATAAAGATTTATCTCATTCTGTGAAAAAAAGGCTATTTTGAGATTTGGTTAGGAAAATAAGTTGTAAAAATGGAAATAACATTTGAAAATATTCAGGATTTATTAAACGAAGGAGAAAATTCAAAAATAGAATTTAAACGTCGTATCAATAAAGAGTTAGCAAGCGAAATATGTGCTTTTTCCAATTCTTTGGGTGGCATTATACTAATTGGAGTTGAAGATGACAATACTGTTTCCGGCTTAACAATAAATAATGAAACACGCTCAAAATTAGAAAGTACAATCTCTGCAATCAATCCACGACCTGATATTGAAATTATAGAAGCAATTTTTGAGGATAAAAAAATAATTATAATCGAATGTAAAGAAGGGAGTAAAAAACCTTTTGTTGTATCAGGCTCAATATATGTTAGATATGGTGCAAATTCTCAGAAATTAACTACATCAGATGAAATAAGGGATTTTTTCCAGCAACAAAATCAAATATTTTGGGACAAAACAGAATGTAATACTTTTTCATATCCCAATGATTTTGACGATGATATGTATAAACAGTTCATTAAAAAGTCAAATATTTCGGAGAGTTTACCACAAAAACAAATTATCAATAATCTTGGTTTAACAACCAAACAAGGTAAGTATAAATCGGGAGCAGTATTGTTTTTTGCAAAAAATCCCGAAAAACATTTTTCTCATATCGGCATAAGATGTATTTTGTTTAAAGGCAATACAAAACGTTATATTCTTGATGACAAACTATTTACAGGAAATTTGTTCAATCAATACGAAAATGCCAATACACACATTCAATCAAAACTTGAAACAAGATATGAAATAGAAAGTCAAGGTTTCAAACCACGAAAGGAAATACTTGAAATACCTAAAATTGTAATCAAAGAGGCTTTAATAAATGCGTTAGCTCATAGAGATTATTATGCACAAGGAGCTATTATTCACGTCGAAATATTTGATAACAGACTTGAAATTACGAATCCGGGAGGACTTGTACCTCAGATAAAGGAAAATGAATTTGGAAAGAAGAGTTTTTCTCGAAATTCATTAATTTTCGACTTATTCCAAAGAATGGATTTAGTCGAAAAAGTTGGGACAGGAATACCGCGAATGAACAAAACAATGAAAGAAGCAGGTTTATATGAGCCGGAATACTCTATAAAGGGATTTTTTACGGTGAAACTTTACAGACCAATACGTTTTAGTAAATGGTTGAGTAACTTAGAAATTGAAATTAGTCAAAACCAAGAAAAAATATTATCAGCAATAAATGATAATAATAAGGTTACATACAAAGAATTGGAAACAATAGCCGGAATTGGGAAAACAGCCATTGAAACAAATATTCGAAAAATGAGAGACCTAAATATTTTAGAACGTATCGGTAATAAAAAAAACGGATACTGGAAAATTAATACGAGAATTTAAATACAAACGAGCTTAGGGAGGGGTAATATGCAAAATCATAATAATATTTAAAATACTAAAATACAGATAAATAAAAACACAAAGAGGGGATAAGGAGGGGTGAAAAGAATAAAAAGGTGCTAACGCCGTTTTTAAGGCCATTTGCCGGTGCGGGTGGAAATTTGTTTCACTTGCTATGTTCGTTTCGCAAGTTGGACACCCAAACGGCAAACTGACGTAAGTACTTAATCGTTAAAATGAAAAATTAAGAATGAAAAATTTCAAATCACACTTGACAAAAATAAAAGCCTTTGCCTTTGATGTTGATGGAGTATTGTCAAAACAAAGCATTCTGTTGCATCCTTCGGGCGATATGATGCGCTCGATGAATACGAAAGACGGTTTTGCAATTCAATACGCCGTAAAACAAGGCTTTCCTGTGGCAATTATCACCGGAGGAAAATCAGAATCCATAAAATTTCGTTTTCGCGGTTTGGGCATAACTGACGTTTATCTCGGTTCGATGAATAAAATTGAAGATTTTATGGATTTTGTGTTCAAATACGGCTTAAAAAAGGACGATGTTCTTTACATGGGCGACGATATGCCCGATTGGGAAGTAATGCAAAATTGCGGAATGCCAACTTCGCCAGCCGATGCCGTTCCTGAGATTCAGCGACTTGCTCATTATATTTCTGATAAAAAAGGAGGAGAAGGATGCGTGCGCGATGTCATAGAACAAGTTTTGAAAGCTCAAAATAAGTGGAATTTTAGCATGAACAAAAAAGGATAATAGTCAGTGTTTGTTTGGATAGGCGTATAGGAAAATTATAATACATTACAATGCCATGATGCTACATTTTTTTAAACTTATACGGATACAAAATTTATTGATTATTGCGCTTACGCAATACTTGATGAGGTGGTGTATTGTCAAGCCGATTTTAAACAGTTTTCCCATAGAGAATAATTTTGTTGTGAATTTTTACGAACTTGAAGTTCAATTTTCGGAATTTCATTTTTTTCTTTTAGTCATGGCAACGGTTTTTCTGACCGCTGCGGGCTATGTTATCAATGATTATTTCGACCGAAAAACCGACCTTGTAAACCGACCGGAAACCGTAATAATCGGCAAAGATATAAACAGGCGTGCAGCAATGATTTGGCATGTTCTTTTCAATACTCTTGGAATTTTATTCGGCATTTACCTTGCTTTTGTTGTCAGGGTTTGGCAATTGGGCTTTATTTTCATTATCACTGCCGGCGTGTTGTGGCACTATTCAACAAGCTACAAGCGTCAATTGCTGACAGGCAACCTCCTTGTGGCGGTTCTGACGGCTTGTGTGCCGATTCTGGTTTCCGTTTTTGAAATGCCCGGATTAAACAGAGTATATCGAGAACTCATCTACGGCTACAATGTTCGCTTTTACGATATATTCTATTGGACAGCAGGCTTTGGGTATTTTGCTTTTATGACAACACTGATCATGGAAATTATCAAAGATGTAGAAGATTTTGAAGGCGATGATGCCTATGGCAGAAATTCCTTGCCTATCATTTTGGGAATAAAATGGACAAAAACAATTGTCGCGGTTTTGATTTCAATCTCAATACTTTCTCTTGCGTTTATTTATTTTAACTATTTGCAAGATGTTTACACTTTGGTTTACTTTGCGTTTCTTGCCTTTTTATTTATTACGGTTTTGTACTTGACCCTGAAGGCAGACACCAAAAAGAAATACCATATCGCAAGCAAATTGACCAAAATATTGATGCTTGCCGGAATTTTTTATGCTCCGCTTGTTTGGTACATTTTGAGTTTATAAAACCTTTACATTATGCTGAAAAATTTAGAACACTATTCTGTTTATCTTGCATCGCAATCTCCGCGCCGACAATCTTTGTTAAAAGAACTTGGCGTGAATTTTCGCGTTTTGAGCAAGCGCAACATTGATGAAACATATCCTTCCGAACTGAAAAAAGACGAAATTGCATTGTTCCTTGCAAAAATTAAGGCAGAAGCTTATCACGATTATATAAAAGAGAATAACCTGATAATAACCGCTGACACCATTGTTTGGCACGAAGAAAAAGTCTTGGGAAAACCCTCGAATTATGCCCAAGCATTTGAATACCTCAAAAGTTTATCGGGAAAAAGCCATTGGGTCATCACAGGCGTTTGCCTCAGTACGAAGGAGAAAATAAGCTGTTTCGCCTCGAGCACAGAGGTGCATTTTTCAAAACTTGATGACTGTGAAATAGATTATTACATAAAAAATTACAAACCCTACGACAAAGCCGGAGCTTATGGAATCCAAGAGTGGATTGGCTTTGCCGGTGTGGATAAAATAAAGGGTTCTTATTTTAATGTAATGGGACTTCCCGTGCAACAATTGTATGAAGAATTGAAAAAAATTTAACTTTTATATTCATATAACTAAAATCATAACAAAAAAACATTTAAGCATGAAAAGAATATTTTATCTCTTGATCTTTTGCTTTTTATACACATCTTATGTAAAAGCAGACGAAGGAATGTGGATTCCCTTATTGTTGAAAAAATACAATATCGAAGACATGCAAAAAAAGGGTTTCAAATTGACAGCCGAAGATATTTACAGCATCAACCAAGCAAGTATGAAAGATGCGGTGGTGATTTTCGGAAGAGGGTGTACGGGCGAATTGATTTCGGATCAGGGCTTGATAATCACAAACCACCATTGCGGATACGGACAAATACAACAACACAGTTCGGTGGAACACGATTATCTTACCGACGGATTTTGGGCAATGTCAAAAGAAGAAGAGCTGATAAATCCCGGACTTACCGTAACTTTTCTTGTGCGTATGGAAGACGTAAGCCGCGAAGTTTTGAAAGGAGTAAACGATGAAATGGACGAGGCAAAACGCCATGCAATTGTTGCCGAAAATACCCGAAGAGTTGAGGCAGAAGCCGTAAAAGGAACAAATTATACTTCTGTTGTTAAACCGTTTTTTAATGGAAATCAGTATTTTTTGTTTGTGAATGAAGTGTATAAAGATGTCAGGCTTGTGGGCGCTCCGCCGTCGGCAATCGGAAAATTTGGCGGCGACACCGACAACTGGATGTGGCCCAGACATACGGGCGATTTTTCCCTGTTCAGAATATATGCCGACAAAAACAACAAACCTGCGGAATATTCCAAAGACAACCTTCCGTACAAACCGAAGAAATATTTCCCCATTTCAATGAAAGGTGTGAAGCGTGGCGACTTTACAATGGTTTTCGGTTATCCCGGAAGTACGCAAGAATATTTGCCTGCTTGCGCCGTAGAACTTACCGAGAAAGTCAGAAATCCTGCGCGAATACATATCCGACAGAAAAAAATTGATATTATGCTTGCAGACATGAATCAGGACAAGGCGGTCAGGATAAAATACGCGGCAAAGCACGCACGAGTAAGTAATGCGTGGAAAAAATGGATTGGCGAAAATCGAGGATTGAGACGATTGAATGCTGTTGAAAGAAAAAGACAACAAGAAAAAAAATTTCAGGAATGGGCAAACGCAGAAAAAAGCAGAGCAGCAAAATATGGCACTTTATTGGCAGACTATGAGAAACTTTACGAGAAAATTGAACCTTATGTGCTTGCCCGCGACTATGCCTACGAAGCAGGGTTTACGCTTGATATTCTCCGTCTTGCAGGACGATTGGGAATGCTCGTGCAAGCGGACAAAAACAACGAGAAAGACACCAAAAAACAAATTGATGACTTAAAATCTTATGTAAAACACTATTTTAAAGATTATAATCTTGCCACAGACAAGAAATTATTTAAGGAAATTATTAAAATTTATTACGAAAAACTTCCTCGTAAATATCAACCCGAAGAATTCAGCCTGATTGAAACCAAATTTGACAACGATTTGGGCAAATACACCGAATATCTGTACAAAAAATCAATACTCGCCAACGAAACAAAATTGAATGCTTTCTTATCCGGTTTTAAACCCTCTTGGGTGAAAAAACTAACAAAAGATCCGGTAATGCGCCTTTCGCAAAGTTTAGAAAAACTTTACGACACAACAATAATGACTGAATACAGGGCAATTATGCGTGAAATTTCAGCACTCGACAGAAAATATATGAAAGCCTTGCTCGAATTTCAAAAAGACAAGCTCTTCTATCCTGATGCAAACTTTACATTACGTGTTGCTTACGGAAAAGTAGATGATTATTATCCTTACGACGGAGTTCATTATCTGCCTTTTACAACCCTTGAAGGAATTATGGACAAAGACAATCCCGATATTTACGACTACAAAGTGCCGCAGAAATTAAAACAACTGTTTAAGGACAAAGATTACGGACAATACGCCGAAAATGGGAAAATACACGTTTGTTTCACGGCATCGAATCACACCACAGGAGGAAATTCGGGCAGTCCGGTGTTGAATGCCGACGGACATTTAATCGGTGTGAATTTCGACAGAAACTGGGAAGGAACCATGAGCGACATTATGTACGACCCGAATCAGTGCAGAAATATTTCTTTGGACATCAGATATGCCTTGTTTTTGATCGATAAATTTGCCGGCGCAGGGCATTTGATCAAAGAAATGACCTTGATTACAGAATAAAATCCTCGTTGATTTTTTTGTTCTTACAGAGCTTATGGCGGTTTCGTGGAAATATCCGGCTTTCAGGCGCGTTTGCCTTTCTACTGCCGTAAGCTCTATATGAGTTCGGGTTCGTTTGACGACCTCAGTTTGCTGACTGTAAGATGTTTTTGGCACGTTTTATTTTCTCGTTCATGGTTTCGTGTCCATCTATCCAATGAATTTTAAATCCGTTTCGTTCCATTTTCCGAAACCATGTCATTTGGCGTTTCGAGAACTGATGAATGGCGGTATTTAGTTTGTCAAACATTTCTTGTTTGCTCAGTTTTCCAAGCAAGTGAAGCGCTACAAATTTGTATTCCAGCCCGTAATACATTAGCGTTTCGTAATCGACACCCTTTTCGTGCAGTGCCTTTACCTCTTCGACCAATCCGGAATTTATTCTCTCTTCCAATCGTGCGGTGATTCTTCGTCTGCGCGCGTCTCTGTCAAACTTTATTCCGAAAACAATATAGCTCCATTCGGGCAGTTGGTTTGCCTTTTTGTCTTTGCTGAAATGTTCTATTTCGATTGCCCGAATCAATCTTTTTCGGTTTGTCGTATCTGTCGTATTGTGCAGTTTTTTGAATTGTGCCAGCATCTGTTCGAGTTCGTCCATTGATTTTTTTTCCAAAAGTTCTCGGAGTTTCGGATTTTCCGGCACGTTTACCAAGTTGTAGCCTTTCAGAACAGCCTCGATATACATTCCTGTTCCTCCGCACAGAATTGCTTGTTTGTTTTTCGCTTTTATTTTGTTATAGGCTTGCAAAAAATCTTTTTGATATTGGTAAACATGGTATTTTTTTCCGGCATCAAGAATATCAATCAGGTGATAAGGGATTTTTTTTCCTTTTACCGTATAATCTTCGTAGTCTTTGCCTGTTCCGAGATTCATGTCTCGGTACACTTGCCGAGAATCTGCGCTTATTATTTCCGCATCAATCTCGTGTGCCAGATTTGCTGCAAAGGAGGTTTTTCCGCCTGCCGTTGCGCCCAATACTGTGATTATATCAAAATGTTTTGCGTTCATTTTTTTTCGTTAAAGGCATTCCAATCATGCGCTTGCAAGCCTTTGTTGTTGTTTTCCGAATGCTTTTTTTGTTGCTATTTGTTTTTGACAGGAAAATACAGCGGATTTTTTTCATTGTATTTTCTCAGGTAAAAATAGATCTTCTTTTTTTGTTTTCTTTTCTTCAAATCGTTAAACTCATCGTAAAGTTCAGGATCGTTCATCATTAAGATTTTCATGCTTTTAAGGCTGAAATCATATACTTTTCCTGAGTCAAAATCCAGAATATATTGTTGTAGCACTTTTGAGCTTGTTGTCGTCGGGTACGGATTGTACGAATAGTGGTAGCTGTTGTAGTAATGGTAGGGCGAATAGTTCGGCGTTTGATAAACGGTTTTATCTGCAACAAAATGACAAATTTTGCCTACAATCGGGATTCTGAAAAAATCATTGTTGTATTGGATAAAAATATTGCCTTTTCTGCAAAATCCCCAGATGTCGGACTTTTTATACTTTTGCAAGCTCCCGAAATCGTCGTAAAATTCTACAATATCTTTCTCGAATATCTGATTGAAAAAACCGAAATCTTTTGTATCGACCGTCGCGACAATTCTTTCCAAAGGTATTGGATTGTTCGTTTTTACTTGTTCAAAGCGAATATAAATGCCTTGTTTTAGTTTGAAATTCGGAGTGTATTTTACCAATGTGTCGTTTGCTGTTGTTTGCGACAGAAGCGCAAGAGAAACAATATTGAACAGAAAAAATATTAATAATCGCATAATTTCATTTTTTTTCGCTATTTTTTTTAAAAAAGATTAATTTTATAGTTTCCTGATTATTAAAATACAAACTTTTCATGAATTAAAAAAACAAATATAGTCTATTCAAGGCAATTTTAAGTTGTGAAAGAGCAACTTTTATGATAAATTAACTATTTTCTTGATTGTTATTTTAAATATAATTTATTTTAATACTTTTGGGACAACACTCCGCTGAAAAATGGATTTATGGCGTATTTATTGTTCGTTTGACACAGATTTTGGCGAATTTTTATTTTTTATACTATAAGTTTTTATTGATAATGGAAATTATAAAGAAACTACAAGAGCTGTTTTCCTTTGGTTTGCAGGGAAAATACGATAATGAGATTCTTAACAGAATTGTACTCATCAATTTATACAATTTGGTTTGTGTACTTTTTTCAATAATATTGGGTGTGCTTTCTTTTTCTGACGGACAATATCCTACTTTCGTGATTCTCTCGCTTTCCATGCTTTCGTTTGTTGCAAATTTTCTTCACCTTCGTAAAACGAAAAACTACGCTACTTCCTCAAATTTTCTGGTGTATATCTATTCGCTTACTTTTATAGTTTTACTTTTAAATCCGAGTTCTTCTCAGACTTCTATATATATGTTTCTGATGTTTCCTGTTTTTGCGCTTATTCTCAAGGGCTTGCGTCGTGGTACAATTTTTATTTTTGTTTTGTTTGCCTTTACCTTGTTGGTTTTTCTGATTCCGGAAAATGATCTTTTGCAAATCAAGCATGATTTTCATGCCGTATTGCTCTATTTTTCGCTTTATGTCTTGGTTTATTTTTTCACCTATTTTTACGAATATCTAAGAAACGAAACCTACAAAACTACGGAAAAAGCAATGCTCGAAGCACAAAAGAATATTAAGGAAAAAAACGAATTTATCGCCAATCTTTCTCACCAGATTAGAACGCCCTTGAACAGTATTTTTGGCATAACAAGCCTGATGAATAACACAAGCCTGAACGATAAACAACAAGATTATATTGATACGATTCAGGCTGCGGCAAGTAATTTATACGCTGTTGTCAATAGTATAAACAAGGTTTCAAACATGAAAATTGATACCTCTACCAACAACAATCTCAGCTTCAATTTGTATTTCACAATCAGCAGCACTTTAGATCTGTTTTCAAACCGGAGTTTTGACAATATTAAATTTAATTTTTCTTTTTCCAACAAAATTCCCGACAAATTGGTCGGCAATCCTGTGCTTGTAAAACAAGTGTTTTTGAATTTGATTGAAAACTTCATTAAAAACAAAAGCACAAGAAGCCTTACTTTAGACATCAATATAACGGCAAAGTCAGAAACAGCAACAGCCGTCGAATGCCTGTTTGAAATCAGCAGCGATAAACCCATTGATATTTCTGTAAAATCTACCGACCACGATTATTCTTCCATAATTAAAAAAGGCGGATTGCAGATAGATTCGACCAAACATCTTGAACTTTTAGACTTGAGCATTACCAAAGATTTGATAGAATCAAACGGCGGAACACTAAGAATCATTACAGGAGATGAAAAAACGACCTATCTCTATACTGTTCCGCTGAAAAAAGAGGCGAAAAAAGCCAAAGAACTTGAAACAAAAATCCACCCCGAGGTTGCGCCAATCAATCCGCCCATACAAAGCCCGAAAACACCCGTTGAATTGAAAGATGCCTGTGTATTATTGGTCGAGGACAATCGGATCAACCAAAAAATGATGCTTTTGTTCCTGAAAAATATTGTACAATGTATTGATGTGGTAAGCAGCGGAAAAGAAGCCTTAGATATGTTTGGAACAAAACGATACGACCTGATTTTTATGGACGTACAAATACCTGTAATGGACGGCATTAAAACCACGATCAAATTGCGAGAAATAGAAAACAGCACAGGAACACACACGCCGATAATCGCAATAACGGCAAATGCCTTAATGGGAGACAAAGAAGATTGCCTCAAAGCAGGAATGGACGATTATATGAGCAAACCTGTTCAATTTCCGGAACTGCTGGAAAAAATGCAATATCATTTGAACAAATAATATCCGACAAATTGCAGACAAGTATTGTGCCTTAAATCAGTTCTGTTTTTTGTGAAATTGTAAAACTTTCGTTATGATTATCAGGAAGGAAGACTGGAGATGGAAGATTGAAGTTGAGCGGCAATTTGTAGCTTAAGCAAATCGCCCATCACTAATCACCCATCACTCATCCTCATCACCCATAAAAAGTAAACAGATGAAACCTAAAAGATTGAAAAGAGGAGACACTATCGGGCTTATTGCGCCTGCCGGAATCATTAGCGAGGAGAAATTAAGTCGGGCAGTAGAAACAATGAACGGACTTGGTTTTCGCGTGAAAATCGGGGAATATGTCTTGCAAAAAAATGGCTATCTTGCAGGAAATGACGCACAACGATTGCTGGATTTGCACGCCATGTTTGCCGATAAAGAAGTGAAAGCCATTGTTTGCATACGAGGCGGTTACGGAACGTTGCGCCTTTTGCCCAATATTGATTTTTCGCTTATCCGAAAAAATCCGAAAATATTTATCGGTTATAGCGATATTACAGCCTTGCTGCATGCCATTTATGCCAAAACAAAACTTGTTTGTTTTCATGGTCCAATGGCTTTGTCTGATTTTAGTCAAGACCTTACGCTCGATTCCTTTCTTGATAGTTTGCAAGAAAAGAAACGAAGAATAAACTATCAGGCAGTTCCGGACGAAGCGCATGATGTTGATACTTGCGTGATTTATCCCGGAAAGGCAAAAGGGCAGCTTGTCGGCGGAAATTTGTCGCTCTTGCTTTCCTTGATAGGAACGCCGTATGAAATAAACCTGAAAAACAAGATTTTGTTTATCGAGGAAGTAGGAGAGGAGCCGTATCGGATTGACCGCATGATTACTCAGTTGATTGTTTCAGGTCGCTTGAGCCGTGTGGCAGGAGTCGTGTTGGGAAAGTTCAGCAATTGTGCGCCTGAAAACCCCGAACGTTCTTTGTCGTTGGACGAGTTGTTTGCCGAACGTTTTTCAATATTAAAAATTCCTGTTTTGCAAGGATTTCCCTTTGGGCATGTTCCGCAAAACATAACGCTGCCGATAGGTGTAAATGCAAAAATGAATTCCGCAGATCTTAGCCTGAGTCTCGGTGTTGGTGTGAGGTAGAAACACAATATGCAAGAGCAAGGAAACGGCGAATGTGTAGAAACACGTGCAGCCCACGACTGATCAATCGCTGCTCCCTTGCTTTTAAAAACCTTTTACACAAGAAGTAAAATGCTAAAATATTCTAAGAAAACCAAGATTTTACTTTGTTCCACATTCCGGTTTCTTCTTCAGCCTCTTCTTCTTTTTCCTCAAGGGCGGCTGCGGTATTGTCTGTTTTCGGCGGTGTTTGTGCCACTTCGACATCGTCCCAACTTTCGGTTACTTCAAAGTCGTCTTCGTCGCCCCAGCCTTCGTCGTCGAGGCTTTCGATGCTTGCTGCAAGCTCGTTTGCGTCTTCAATTTTTTTGACATATTTGGCAAAAATGAAGGCAATGCCGTCTTTGTGCATAATTTCAAGCCAGCCGGTTTCGCCGTTTACTGCTTCGCCTGCAAGTTCTTCTAACACAAGCACCGGCTGCTCGTTTTTTAGCGAAGCAATCACCTCGTGGCTTGTTCCCGCTCCTTTTCGTACATTCAACGAGGTACGAACCTGAACGCTGCCTTTCCATAAAATTACAGGCTCTACAAATTTCTTTTCAACATAAGCCGTGCGAACTTTTCCTTGTATTTTTTTCCCGAATTTTACCCAGTCGGATTCCATTTCAAGAATTTTTATGCTTGTTCCTTTCGTAAGCGAAGAAACCGGATTGCCGTTCGGGCTGTCAAATGCCTCAACTTGAGACTTTACTATGATTCCTTTCATGAATAAATTTTTTGGTTAATATGAAAATTAAAAAAAACAAATTTAAGCAAATGAAAGAACAATTCCAAAGTAATAGAACGCACATACTTTATTTTCTTGCTTTTCGTTTTTTATTTATGCAGACTTTATCTATTTTGCATTTGCAAAATCTTCATTACTTTTGTGCTAATAAATAATGAAGAGTTAAGAATTTAAGGATTAAACAAAAGATGCTTTTCGTAGTTTATATAAATTAACTAATTCAATATTATGAAAAAAATAATTTTTACATCAGGCGTACTGTTTTTTTTGCTTCACACATTGTGCGGATTTTCTGTAACACAATTTTTAAGTCTCGAAACACAGGATACTTTAACCGGATTTGGCAAGAGTTTCGTTTTGAAAAATGTGAAATTTACAGCAAATGGGGTTCAACTTCCGGCAAGCGATTTGGACAAAATTGTTGCAAAAATGAAAAAAGAAAAAAATAAGGAATTGAAAGTAGTGTGCTTTCAGAGCAAGGACGAAAACGCAAGTTTGGAACAAAGCAAACGCAGAGCAAATGCAATACGAAAATATATTGCCAAAAAAGGAATTTACGCATATCGGATTCATGCTTTTGGGAAAGTTGCGCAAGAGGACATTGCCGGAACTCGCGTAGAAGTTTCTTTCAGGAAGGAATTTACAAATCCGGACTACCAAAGACCAATGCAGATTGAGAACGTGAAATTCTCAAACGTAAGCGATACGCTTTTTGCCATGTCGTACCCTAAGTTACAGCGAATTGTACAAGTGATGAAGGCGAAACCAAGCCTTGAAGCTAAAATTATCGGGCATTGTGTTACCGAAGCCGGAGCCGATTACAACATGAGCTTGTCCGAAAAAAGAGCCATTGCCGTGATAAATTATTTAGTCTCGCAAGGAGTTAGCCAAAAAAGGCTTACATACAAAGGATACGGCGACACAAAACCTATTTCGCTTGAACCTGCCGAAAGTTCGCAGAGCCGAAACAATCGGATTGAAATCGCTTTTAAAAAGCAAAAACCCTAAGTGCCGAACTCTTTTTTCGGGAATTGTGCAATTTGTTTTTGTGTAAAATTACACGCAAAAATATTTTGTATTTGTGGATTGTTCTTGGCTTTTGTATGTTGATTTTTCATTATTCGAGCGTCTTGAAATGAGTAGATTTTCTGTATTTTCGGTGCTTTTGTCGGTTTGTTTTGTGCTTGTAATGTTTGTTTTTGTTGCTCCCGTTTTGGGTTTAGCCATTTCCTCATCAACCGATTTGCTGAGCGATGTCATTTATGATGCTCAAGTACATTTGAGTGTCAGGCTGACTTTGCAGACGGCTTTTATTTCAACATTTATTTTGTCGTTTTTTGCTATTCCGTTTTCGTATTTGCTTGCACGACGAGAGTTTTTCGGGAAAAATATTGTGTTGGCAATCATTGATTTCCCTATTCTTATTCCGCACACTGCTGCCGGAATTGCTGTTTTGAGTGTGATTTCAAGAGAAACACTTGCAGGACAAATTGCCGAACAAGCAGGCATAAATCTGCAAGATGCTCCGATAGGAATATCCGTAGCCATGGCATTTTCGAGTTTGCCGTTTATGATAAATACGGTAAAAAGCGGCTTTGAGCAAATTCCGTACAAATACGAAAAAGCGGCTTATTCTTTGGGCGCTTCCATGTCGCGGGTTTTCTTTACGATAGCTTTGCCCTTGTCGTGGAAAAACATTGTTGCCGGATATTTTTTGATGTTTACCAGAGGAATCGGCGAATTCGGAGTGGTTGCCATTGTTGCATTTCACCCGATGATAACTTCGTCTTTGATATACGAACGGTTTTTAAATGAGGGAATCCTTTCGTCGCAGCCTTTGGCATTTGTGGTAATGGCTTTGAGCCTCGTTTTTTTTATTGTTGTGCGAATATTTTTGAAAAAACAATCGTACCTGAGTTTTTGGAAATAACATGGATAGAAAAAAATCACATAAGGCGTTGAATTTTTTGTTGTGAAATAATGCTTAAAATAGAACGATTAAGTAAAAATACGAAAAAACTGCACGTACAGAGTATATACCTTGAGATTGAACAAGGAGACTATTTTGTCATATTAGGCGAATTGGGAAGCGGCAAATCTTTGTTTCTTGAACTGCTTGCCGGGCTTGAAAAAGCCGACAAAGGAGCTGTTTTTTATAAAGATAAGAATATTACGAACCTGAAAATCAAAGACAGACCTACCGGAATTGTTTTTCAGGATTGTGCCGTTTTTCCGCATCTGTCGGTTCGCGAGAACATTGCTTATCCCATTAAGCGACAAGGATTGAAGCGCAACGAAATAAACCGAATTGTTGCAGAAAAAGCAGGAAAAGTACATATTGCACATTTGCTGAATCAGAAAACGGAAAAACTCCTAAAACATGAACTGAAAAAAGTGGCATTGGCGCGCACTTTGACCCTCGAACCGTCGATTTTGATTTTTGACGAACCGCTTTCGCCCCTTGATTTGCCTGCAAAAGGTCAGATGAGGCGCATCTTGCGCTCATTGAACCAAGAGGGGAAAACAATTATTCACGCTACCAGAGCCTACGAAGAAGCTGTGGCACTTGCCAATAAAATTGCAATTTTTGAAAACGGAAAAATAATCCAAAGCGGAAAACTTAAAGAAGTGTTCAACTCCCCGAAATCAACTCATGTTGCAGCACTGCTCGGACTGAAAAATTATTTTCCTGTCGAAGTGCTTGCAACACAAAATGCCGCAAATAAAAAAGCAATATTGAACAACACACTCGAATTGTTTTTCCAATCGGAAACCGAAAAAAAATTTGGGTTTTTGATGTTGATCGAAGAGAAAATAAAAATTGCTGCCACATTCAATGCCAATTTGACGCAAAACGTATGTCGCGGACGAATCGTGGAGTTGAGCCGAACAAAATACGGTTACGAGGCTTTGGTTGATACGGGTGTACATATTTTTGTTTTCGTCAGTTTTAAGACATATTTTGAGTTGAAACTCATCGAAGGTAAAAATGTATGGGTCTATTTTCCTCCGGAAAGCATTAAATTTTTTGAGCACTGATTTTTATGAAGCATCACAAGTTGGAAGATGGAAGATGGAAGTTAAGCGAAAACCTTTGGCGTAAGCAAATCACCCATCACTAATCACTTATCACTCATAAAACATAAACAAATGAAAAGAACAATTATATTCCTTGTGTTTTTTTTTCTGTTCCAAAGTTTAAATGCTCAGAGAAGATTTAGCAAGGGCTTTTTTGTAAAAAACAACGGGGATACAATTCATTGTCAGATTCAAGATGTTATAGATAAGCAATTAACGAAATTTTTTACCATAAAACAGGACGATTCGTTGATGAGATACGCGCCGGAGGAAGTAAAATGTTTTGAATATTCAGACGGGCGGAAATTTATCGGGGAGCATGTCGAGATAATTGACATTTCGGGGCAAACACGCAAGCAGTATGTTTTCCTCAAATGCTTGGTCGAGGGGAATTTGTCTTTATACGTTTACGAAAGCGATGACGAAATGCTCTATTATCTGAAACAAAACAATAGGTTAGAATATTTGCCGCCGCCGATGAGTGTGGAGCTTGAAAAAAAAGACGAAATCGACAACAAATATATTGATATTGTCCGACAGAAAATATACCAATGCGAAGATGCAGAGCATATTCTATCTTATCTCAAATACAAAGAAAAGCGATTGGTTCAGCTTGTCTCAAACTACAACAATTGCTTAGGCGAAGAGGATACTTATTTTTATTTCCCGCGAAAAGAAGTTTGGAATGGTTTTTTTGTCGGGACAATGGCAATCCCATACATTCGATATGTGGAAGCGGATTTTCGTTTTGGCGTTTATCGTGAGATGCAAAAAATTGATCAAAGCCGAAACTATTCGTCAAAAATGGGAGTTATTTTTCATTACAGGAAAATGATAACCCCCGAAGAAGATTATGATTCATATTATCAAGAATACTTGATTAATATTGTGCCGTATATTGCGAAATACAAGTTTGGTGAGAGGAAAATAAAGCCTTATGTTTTTGCAGGTGCCGGACTCATGTTTTTTTATTTTGAAGAAGAACGAAAAAACGGCAAAACCACAATCTATCACGAAAAAAAGTTTGCACCTCTTCCTGAACCCTCGTTAAATATCGGTTTGGGAGCTGTATTTCAGTTCAATGAAAGAAATCGCTTGTTTACCGAACTTGTCCCTACCTTGACAGGCGTTTCGTTGAATTTCGGCTTTTCTCACAAACTGTCGGATTGACAAGTTGCTGAAGATTTAAAGCCTGAGTTTACTGCTATGAGCTTAAAACTGTTCTTTCTTATACTCTCCAATGGGGTTAAACCCTTTGGAAAATAAAAAGTTTGCATTTTTAGAGATTCGTTTAGGGAAAAAAACTTTTTCAAAACATATACCATGATTTTTAGTTACAATATTATGCTTTGAAACATAGATGAGGTATGCGAAAAAACGTATAGAACATGTTTGCTTTTAGCAGTTAAATTTTTCGTTAAAAAAATTTTTTTTTAACTTTGAGGCGTATTAACCAAAATTTATTTATTAACTTAAATTGTTTTTTTATGAAAAGAATTACATTACTGTTTGTACTCTTACTTTTTGTGAGCATGCAAATGCTATTAGCACAAAGAACAGTAACGGGTACAGTAACAAGTGAAAGTGATGGAGAACCACTCCCCGGGGTTACCATCATTGTAAAAGACAACCCATCACAAGGAGCAATCACCGATTTTGATGGCAAATACTCTATTAAGATTCCCGAAGGAAAAGTAACGCTTGTGTTTTCTTTCGTCGGAATGAAATCTAAAAGCGTGATAACCGAGAAATCGACGGTTATTAATGTTGCACTTTCCTCTGAAGACATTGCCCTTGACGATGTTGTAGTTACTGCAATGGGTATCAAAAGAGAGAAAAAAGCATTGGGCTATGCAGTACAAGATGTAAAAGCTGATGACCTGAAAAAAACAGGAACATCTGATTTATCCAAGGCACTGCAAGGAAAAGTTGCCGGTATTGATATCAAGGTTTCAAGCGGAATGCCCGGAGCCTCATCTCAAATTGTAATTAGAGGTGCAAGGTCGTTTACGGGAAATAATACTCCCCTGTATGTTGTGGACGGAATGCCGATAGCAAGTACGGCTGCATATAGTACAGGTAATAGTGTAACAGGAGCTGACGTTTCTAACAGAGCACTCGACTTAAACCCAAATGATATTGAGAGTATTAACGTACTAAAAGGACAAGCGGGTGCAGCACTTTATGGTCTGAGAGCTTCCAATGGTGTTGTAATCATAACAACAAAAAGCGGAAAAGGCGGAAAAAAAGGTAAACCCATGATTTCCTTCAATCAAACCACAAGTTTTGATGTTGTATCAAGAAATCCCGAATATCAGTCAGTCTATGCTCAAGGAGCAGCGGGCAGGTATATTGACAATACATCAATGTCGTGGGGACCTAAAATCAAAGACCTTCCGGACAGCCCTAAGTATGGAGGAAATGTTCCAAATGAATACAATGGGAATGATGCAACAAAATACGCAGGGAAATATTATGTTCCGCAAAGGAAACTGGCAGGTTTAGATCCTTGGGTAGAACCAAAGTATTACAACAACTGGGAAGATTACTACCAAACCGGAGTAACCTCTACCACAGGTCTCAACGTAAGCCAAGCTACGGCAAACGGTAATTTCTCTGTTGGTTTCGGTTATACAGACCAAACAGGTATTGCATTAAATACAGGAATGAAACGTTGGAATGCAAAAGCTTCTGCCGAAAGAAAATTGGGACATTTTGATTTAGGCTTTTCTGCTAATTTTGCAAAGACAGACGTGGACAAATTAACAGGAGCAAACGATGGAGCTTTGGCGGGAATACTTTCAGCACCCGGCAGCTACGACCTGAAAGGCACACCATTCCATGTACCCGGCGACCCGTACAAACAAATATATTATCGTTCTTTCACATTCGACAACCCATACTGGATAGAACACAATAATACCTTTAATGAGCAAACAAATCGTTTCTTCGGAAACGCATTTACGCAGTATAATACCAACTTTGGAGATAATATCAACTTGGCAGTGAAGTATCAAACCGGTATGGATTCTTATACAACTCATTATCAGGATATATTCGGATATGGAAGAAAAGACGGAAAAGGTTCTTTGGATAATTACGGTGTAACAGATGTTACGTTTAACTCATTATTAACCGCCACTTTAGATTGGAAAATCAATACCGATTTGAATTTGAATTTGTTGGTAGGTAATGAGATAAACCATAACGAAACTAAAAAGTACAGAGAATCCGGTACAGAATTTAATTTTGGCGGCTGGAATCATATTGGTAATGCCAATACCGTAACAGCCTCAGAAGCTCAGTATAAAGAACGTACTGTTGGTTTCTTCACAAACCTATCTTTATCATGGAAGAGCATGTTGTTTTTCAACCTTACAGGCAGAAATGACATAACATCATCCATGCCGAGAGGCAATCGTTCGTTCTTTTATCCATCAGTTTCTTTAGGTTTTGTTGTTAGCGAATTAGACGCGCTTAAAGACGTTGCGTGGTTGAGTTTTGCAAAAATAAGAGGTTCGTATGCCGAAGTTGGACAAGCAGGTTCTTATCTTGAAAACTTTTACGCAAAACCGTCTTATGGCGGAGGTTTTTGGGGAGACGATCCTATCACATTCCCATTGGACGGTGTAAATGCTTACGACAAATATGGCATTTTATTCGACCCCAATTTGAAACCTCAGAATACCAAATCGTATGAAATTGGTGTTAATTTGAAATTCTTACAAAACAGGTTAGGAATAGATTATACCTATTCGTATCAGAACGTAGTTGACCAAATTTTCAAAGTACCTTTGGCTGGCTCTACCGGAACAAGCTCGTTGATGATGAACGGAGGTAAATTGCATACAAACTCTCACGAATTGGTTCTTTATATGACCCCTGTTGCTACCCAAGATTTGACATGGGATCTCAGTGTAAACTATGCAAAAATCGATAATGTTGTAGATGAATTGGCAGACGGAGTTGAAAGTATTTTCCTTGGAGGTTTTGTTACCCCTCAAGTTCGTGCAGGAATTGGAGATACATACCCTGTGATTTATGGCGCTCAGTACAAGAAAGATAAACAAGGTAGAATTTTAGTTGATGAAAATCCTAATTCAAATAAATATGGAATGCCTATGTCCGGCGAACCCGGCGTTATCGGTTCGGTATCGCCCGATTTTATCATGGGATTATCCTCTACTTTAAGATATAAAGATATATCTTTAAGTGCCACTTTTGAATGGAAACAAGGAGGACAAATGTATTCAGGCTCCAATGGTTTGATTGATTTATACGGAGTGTCAAAAAGAACAGAAGACAGAGAGACCCCTTTTGTATTTGACGGATACAAAGCCAATGGTGAGAAAAACGACATCGTAAGAGGTGGCGAAAACGATAAATCAGCTTATGAAACTTTATATGCTGATGTGCTTTCCAACATTGATGAGTATTACATACACGGAAATTCTTTTATAAAATTAAGAGAATTGTCGCTAAAATACCGCTTACCTAAAATGCTACTTCCTAAAACAGATATATCAGTATCTGTATTCGCAAGAAATATACTTTTATGGACAGAGTTGGAAAATTTTGATCCGGAATCTTCTCAAGGTAACAATAATATGGCGGGAGGATTTGAAAGATTCTCTTTACCGCAAACAAGAAGCTATGGATTTACTGTAGGTATTAATTTCTAACAAAAAAAATGTAAAATGATGAAAAATAAGATATATTTAATTTTAATATTATTTGCTGTTTTACCAATGGCAATTAATTCTTGTTCTGAAGATACTTTAGACGATATTAACAAGAATGTGAACGACCCCAGTGATGTCGCTTCTAAGTTGATTATAACCAACAGAATGGTTAGTTCGGCTTTTAGTGTTACTGCAAGCGACTTGGCTTTTTACGCATCCTGCTACATGGAACTCAATGTGGGTATTCATAACCAACTTTATAATGCCGAAATTAGAACAAGTGAACCCACGAGTAGTACTACTTACAATAACTCATGGGGTACAATTTACGAAAATTTATCCAACCTTAAAATTATTATTGAAAAGTGCTCTAAAGGAGGACCGGAAGAAAATAATTTTCATACTCTCGGTATTGCACAGGTTTTAAGTGCATATAATTTAGCAATTTTAACAGATTTGTTTGGTGATGTGCCATGGACAGAAGCCTTGCAACCCGGAATTATTTTTAAGCCAAAGCTTGATAAACAAAAAGATATTTATCAAGTTATCTTTAAATTTCTTGACGACGGAATAGCCAACTTGGGTAAAGAAACAAAGTTTCCTCCATTGGAGAGACAAGACGTTTTTTATGGCGACAGAGAGAATAGCGCATCAAATTGGCTTAAATTTGCTTATGGCTTAAAAGCACGTTATACTATGAGATTGTCATTCGTACAAGCCAATTATAGCGATGTTATTAACTTTGCAAACCAATCGTTTACAAACGCCGGCGAGCAGTGTGAATTCCATTACAATGGAGCTACCTCAAAAAGTCCTTTCCATCAATTTAGGAAAGATAGAAATGCCTTGGGAGCAAGCAGCAGCTTACACGCTAAATTAGTCAACCGAAAAGACCCCAGAGATGCTAAATTTTTTAAACCCGCAAAAGAAGGAGGAGATTTGAAATTTGCACCAAATGGTACGCCTGTGCAAGTTCAGGGAGAATACGGAATATCTGCATTAAGCACCATAGATGCTCCTACTTATTTGCTGAGTTATCATGAAGTAGAATTCTTAAAAGCAGAGGCTTATGCTCGTATGGGATCTTTGGAAGAAGCAAAAAGTGCATTGAAAAATGCAGTCATTGCAGCCTGTGGAAAAGTAAATGTAGGCATCAGCGAAGAGGAGGCAACTAAATATTTCGACGACGAAATAGCCGGAAGATTAGTAGATGCTCAAGAAACCTTAAAAGAAATAATGGTTCAGAAATACATTGCTTTCTATGAGGAAGAAGCCGTAGAGGCATATAATGACTATCGCAGGCTAAAAGCAATGGGTGATGATTTCATTAAATTGGATAATCCTTTGAATGCCGAAGGAAAATTTCCTTTATGCTATACTTATGGAGCAAGTGATGTTACCGCTAATCCTAATGTAAAAGCAGCCTACGGTGATGGAACTTACGTATATACCAGAAATGTTTGGTGGGCAGGAGGAGAATAGTTTTAATCTTTAAAAAAAAAATCATAATGAAGAAAATTAGTATATTTAGTATTTTATTATTTGTAGTAGCAGCTTTTACGGCATGTGAAGATACAAATGAGAATTTGGTTAAATACAATAATGATTATGTTGTTCCTGTAATAACGAATCTAAAACCGGCTTTCTATACTTCAGATTTAGAAAATAGTTATATTAAATTTGATGTAAGTTTGCCTGAAAACCAAAAAGTGGAAAGTGCCTGGATTGAAGTCGTTTTCAAAGGTAAGACCGGGAAAGTGGCAGATATTGCCAACTTCCCCTCAACCATAACATTGAAAGCAACAGATGCTATTAATACGTTGAGTATGAGTAATTCAGATGTAGAAATTAATGATGATTTTACTTTTTATGTCGTTACGTCTAATAAAGGGCATTCTACTCGTTCGCAAGCAGCTGTTGTAGCATTTGTTACTTGCGAGTATGACCAAGCAAAGGCAGTGGGCACCTACGAAGCTGTTTCTGACGATTGGCAAGCAAAAGGAACTGTGAATTTAGAAGCAGATCCGGAAAATCCTTTCAAAATATATGTTTCAGGCATCTATGAAATGGACGGAGGCGCACCGAATGACAATAAGCTGATTATTAATATCGATCCGGGTTCGTTTAAACTAAGTGGTCCAAAATGTAAATTAGGTCCACATGCCCCATGGGGAAAATATACCAATTACTATTACGAAGTAATCGGAGGTCTTTATAAATCATGTGACGGCAAATATGAGGTAGTGGTTAAGATTACTGTTGACGAAGGAGCATTCGGAACCTTTAACTATGTATTTACCAGAAAGTAAAAATTATATGATGATGGGATTGGATATATTGAATGATTGGAAAACTCGAAATCCAAGATTGATTTAATATCTGAACCGATTGTTCATATACGAGCTTTTAATAAAAAGGTTGTCCTTTTACGAGGACAACCTTTCTTTACTTATACTTAAAAATTTAAAACATACAATATCTTGATTATCAAGATGAAAGTTGGGAGAAAAACTCCCACTTCCAACTTTCCGCTTTATTTTGCTTTAAGCAATTCAGGAATCGCTTTTTCCGACATTGCAGTGATTTCATTGATAAAGCCAAACGAAATATCATCAACACGCATTTCCCCTCTGGTTACATGTCCGAGCATCAAGGTCGGCACGTCCATAGCCATCATGAAATCTATAAATTTAGCCTCTTTGTTCGGGGTTACGCTGACAAGTATTCTGCTTTGTGTTTCGCCAAAAAGAAATACATCTTCGCGCAGTTCGGAATCTGTTGTAATATCAAAGCCCAACTGATTGGCTACCGACGATTCATAAAGCGTTACAAACAATCCGCCGGTTGAAACGTCGTGCGCAGAACGAATAAGTTTTTTTTCGATTAATTTTAAGGTAACTTCCTGCAAGCGTCGTTCAAAATCTAAATCGAAATACGGTATTTGCGTTTCTTTGATCTGATGAATCGAGTGCAGATATTCCGACGCTGCCACCTCGTTTCGTGTTTCGCCTATTAGGAAAATCATGTCGCCTTTGTGTTTGAAATCGCAGGTCATTTGTTGTTTTTTATCTTCGAGCAAACCTACAATTCCGATTGTCGGCGACGGAATTTGCGGCTTATTATCTTCTGTAAGTGTGTTAAAACTCACGTTGCTTACCGGAATTTCAAGTTTCCGACAAGCCTCTCCAATGCCGTTTATTGTTTCTACAAATTGTCCGTAAACCGACATGTCGTCGGGTTGGGTTATGTTGAAGCAGATGGCTGCGCCAATTGGTTTTCCGCCTGAGCAAATTATATCTCGTGCTGCGTTTGCCACCGAGATGGCTGCTCCTTGTGCCGGATCGGCTTTGCTGTATTTCACATTGCTGTTGGCACTAAACACCAATGCCTGCTCGCTTTCTTTTATGTTTAGCACGGCAGCATCTGTTGCAAAATTTGTGCTCAGATTTGCGCCTCCTATTGTCGAGTCAAACTGTTGGAACAGCCATTTTTTTGATGCAATATTCGGGCTTTTTATCAATCGAAGAGCTGTTTCGGGCATTTTTTTAGGAAAGGGAAGTTCGTCTATCGGAAAAGACTTTGTTTCCTCCACAAAGTTTTGCTCTTGATAGTCATACTTCAGCTCGGGCAAATCTTTAAATGCCGTGAGGATTTCCGCCGGAATGGATATTGACGTTTCCCCTTTGTCGTTCACAACAAGCTGATGCGCTTCGAGTATTTTCCCGATTTCTAGGGTCGTGAGATCCCATTTTTCGCCTAATTTTTGTATTTCTTCAAGATTTTCTTTATCAACAACAAGTATAAATCTGTCGGTGCTTTCGGCAAATAAAGCCTGATGTATTTCTATGGCTTCCTTTGTCTGCTGCTGCATTTTCCGAATATCGACTTCTATTCCGTGTTTGCTTTGCGTCACGAGTTGCTGCAATGCAAAAGCAAGCCCTCCTTCTTCAATGGCAAAGGCTGCTTTGGCAATGTTTTGCTCGAAACTTTCTGTTATACATTGATTAAGTTTGAGATCTGAAGCAACTTCTTTATTTGACGTTCCCTCAATACAGAGAATCAGATCACGGGGTTTTATTTTCGCGTCTTTTTTTCGGCTGATTCCTGCGCAGAAAATGCTCAAACCTCCTTTGTAGTCAAACGTTGGGTTTGTTTCCAAATTCACGGCAAGGGTCGGAATGCCTGTTTTATTCAAAAAATTGCTTAAATCTTCGGTTAAGGCTTTAAAAATGCTTCTGTTTTTTTCCTTTTTTAAGTTGCCAACTTTCATGGAGTTTAGCATTCCCACAGGACGCGCGCCCTGCGCTATGGTTTTGTGTATGGCTTTCTGAATGCTGCGTTCAACATCTGTAATATTCTCATTCAAATTGCTTTGTGTTGGTGTTACCGAAAAAACACACTCATACGTATCGTTCAATGTAATTTTTTGAATCGTTCCCGCAGAATGCACTTGAGGAGTTTTAAACGGCAAGGTTTGCAGCCATTTGTACGAATGCTTCATTGAAAACCGATCTGACCACAAAACTTTCAGAAACGTCAATTCCAATGCCGAAGGTTCTCGTTGCAGCAGTTGTGTTATTTTTTCGCGTTCCGCAGAACTAAGCTCAACTTCTTGTATATTTTTATTGGGCTTTGTTTTATTTTCCATGATAATATTCATTTATTCTAATTTTTCTATAAAACCAAAAATATAAATTCTATTTGAAAATTGGTAGTATTTAATTTTTATCTTTACTATTACAAAACATATTTAACTAAAATTCAATAATTTTGGAGATTTCGTTGCTTTTATTTTATTTGCAAAAGCAATATTTCGTTAAAAAAATATATCAAACTTAAATTTTTATCCGTAAAAATGAAAAAAATTGCATGTATTACCGGAGCTACTTCCGGAATTGGAAAATCTTGTGCAAATATTCTTGCCAAGAATGGCTATGATGTAATCATTACAGGAAGGAGAAACGAGCTTTTGACGCTTACCAAAAACGAAATCGAAGAAAAATACAAGGTCGATGTTTTGGCTTTGTGCTTCGATGTCAGAAACAAGAAAGAAGTTGTCGATGCGTTTGGAAAACTTCCAGCAAAATGGGACAAAATTCATCTTTTGATCAATAATGCCGGTCTTGCGCTGGGTCTTGACAAAATTCAGAATGGCAATCTTGACGACTGGGAAAATATGATCGACACAAACATAAAAGGGCTGCTTTACGTCTCGAAAGAAATTATCCCGAAAATGATTGCCGCAGGAAGCGGGCATGTGGTCAATATCGGTTCTATTGCCGGGAAGGAAACCTATCCGAAAGGAAATGTATATTGCGCCACAAAACACGCGGTGGACGCATTGTCTAAAGCTATGAGAATCGATTTGTTGCCTCACAAAATCAAAGTAACGCAGATTTGTCCGGGAATGGTCGATACCGAATTTTCGACCGTGCGCTTCAAAGGCAATAAAACAAAGGCAGATCAAACATACGAGGGGTTGACACCGCTGTATGCGCAAGATATTGCAGAAGCCGTATTCTTTGCCGTATCTCGTCCGCCGCATGTGAATATCAACGATATGCTGATAATGCCAACAGCGCAGGCCGCTGCCGCTATCGCCTTGCGCGAGTAAGGGCTACGTGCTTACGTCAGTTTGCCGGTTGGGTATCCGCCTTGCGAAACGAGCGGAGCGAATGAAACAAGTTCCTGCCCAACCGGCAAATTGCGTAACAGTGTCATCTGCTTTTTGCATTCTCTGTTATCGGAGTAATATGCGGTTCTTTTCCTGCAAAAATTATCGGTAGTTTTATGATATTATCGGGTTTTATTTTGTTTTCTATTAATTCTTTGTAATATTTGTTTTTATCTATTTGATTTAGAGCTGTTTTTATTTCGTTGTTTATTCGTTTTATAAAATC
>PDWJ01003450.1_pt1 | contig 32984 bp, 25 predicted proteins | sample 1430881 | NCBI WGS metagenome assembly PDWJ01 (sample SAMN01162460, study PRJNA174530) | Oral metagenome, whole genome shotgun sequencing project. | biome: Marine environment; feature: Marine mammal; material: Swab sample of the gingival sulcus; isolation source: swab sample of gingival sulcus...
TGTCCAGTTTATACCACTGGCTGCAGCTTCTTTTGCCGCCACTTCTGCCGATTTTTTAATGGCTTTTAAATCCCAACTTGCAGCTTCTGCTAATGGTATAGGGCTAATGGTTTTGTAACCATGAATTACGTCAAAACCAATAAGTAATGGAATACCTAATCGTGATTTTTCTACCGCAATTTTTTGAACAGCTCTCACATTTTTTACTCCTTTAACATTGAGCATAGAACCCACAAAACCATTTTCTAAATCCTTTAATTTTTTTGCTGAAGCTTTGTCGTTAGGAGGTCCTGTCATATCCCATGAACCGTTATACTGATTCATTTGCCCAATTTTTTCTTTAAGAGTCATTATTGAGAGTAGTGAATCTACCTTTTTTTCAATAACATTTTTGTTTTTGCTTACAATGGGCTTTTTTTCTTTACACCCATTAAAAAAGAATACGATTGCTAGTAGTAAAGTTAGTTTTTTCATTAGTTATTTAGTTGATATACCTGAATGGCATCATTATTATTGGCAATTATAATACATTTTTTACTTTTTATGGTAATGAGTTTCATTTGTTTAACATCTTTATCTGCTAAAAAACCAGATTCACTAAACGGTATTGGTGTTAATCCCTTCTCTGTTTGATACATAAGTAGCCCTATCGAAGCATCATTTCTTGGGGTTTCTGCTTCAGACTGGTATAGATTTCCGGCTACTAAAATATCTTTGCTTTGGTCATTGTTAAAGTCTTCTGCAATAATGGCGTTTATTGATGAAAATTGAGCTTCTTTGGGTAGGTTTGTCATTTTAAATTTTCCGTTACCTAAATTTTCAACATAAACAGAAGCAAAAGTTTCTGCCTTATAATGTATGCCATCTTCTAATTTATCTTTAGTGTAAATGGTTGCTAAATCTGCATCAGCAAATTCTTGATAGCTTTTAAATTTGTTTTTAATGTCAGGTATTTGTTGAGATGAGCATTCACGGCCTCTAACCGGATATTGTGTTTTACCTTCATAATACCCTAACACTACATCTAAACTTTTATTGTTGTCAAAATCATTAGCATAAATATCAAATGTTTTTTCCGGTGTTGCTTTGTATTTATAATTTTTACCTAAATTACCTACTATAAGGTCTTGGTCTCCGTCGTTATCAATATCTGATTTTTGAATACTATACCACCAGCCAGTAGTATTTTTTAACGATTGTTTGGTTGTTACATTTTTAAAAATTCCATTTGTATTTTCTAAAAAAGTAATGGGCATCCACTCACCAACTGCAATAATGTCTTGGTCATTATCATTATCAAAATCTAATGCAATGGCATCTGTAACTAAGCCTAATTTTGAGAATGTATTTTTTGAATTGGCAGATACATCTTTAAATTTTACGGTATTTTTTGTACTTATGTTTTCTAATAAATAACTATTTGGTGGTTTGGGGTAATAGTTTGGCAACAATCTAGAAGCCAGAAAGAGGTCTAAATCACCATCATTATCAAAATCTATAGGGATTACCTTTGCACCACTTTCTAGAATTTCTTCTGGCAATGCTGTTTTACTTTTTATAAAGTTGCCGTTTTTGTTATTTATATAGAGTCTGTCTTTATATCTTTTATCTTTTGGAGCAAATTCATTACCTCCGCTTACTACATATAAATCTAAATCACCGTCGTTGTCAGCATCAAAAAAAACGCCGTCTAAATCTTCGTGGTCTTTATCTTCCTCAAAAATTTCCTGATTTGTTCGGGAAAATGTTCCGTTGTTGTTTTGAATATATATTGCTCCGCTACGTCGGTAGGCTCCTCCTATCCAAAAATCATCTAATCCATCATTATTTATATCTGCTATAGCAATTCCGGGCCCAAATTGAGACATTTTATGTGGCAATAATGGCTCTAAATTGTAATCAAAATATTCGTTTTCTTTGTGTATAAAGTTAATTTTTGTTTTTTCTGAAATATCAGTAAATAGTTGTTTTTTGATAAGATGATTGTTGTCAAAGTTGTTTTTTATTGCATTTTTATAATCTAATGTTATTGTTTGGTTTGTTTTAATATCGTTTATTTTTTGTGTGTAACCGTCTGTCCATCGAACAATGAGTGAATCTATTTTTTCATTAGTATCCACTCCAAAATAGATAATAGGTTCTGTTGAAGACTGATAGCCGCGTGTTAACATTAATTCAGATATTTGTAACCCACCATTGTTATAAATAGTTACGGTATTGCCTATACCTAATTTGTTATTATCGGAGCCGTTAAACTTAATTTTCAGATATTTTTTACTTGTAGTTTTATTTACAGTATTTTCATAGATGCCAGCTTCTTGGTCTATATTATTGACTACTAAATCTAAATCTCCATCATTATCCAAATCTGCATAAGCAGCTCCGTTAGAAAAGTTTTTGTCTTCTAAACCCCAAATGGTGCTTTTATTGGTAAATGTTAAATTTTTATTATTATGAAATAGATAGTTTGCTAATGGCTCAGAAGGCATTTTTTCTATGATTTTATAATCATCCTTCTTACGTGTTGTTTTATTTTTAAAGTATCCTGATTTTTTAAATTGTGCAAAAAAATCATTATTGTGTATATCTCTGCGTGTTCCGTTAGAAATAAATAAGTCTTTGTAGCCATCGTTATCAAAATCGGCAAATAGAGCTGCCCAGCTCCAATCGGTAGATTTTACACCTGCAAATGCGGCAATATTACTAAATACGGGTAGATTTGAGTTGGTAATTCCTCTGTTAAGTTGTAGCGTATTGTACATATATTGATGGTGTAAACCTAAATCTACTATTTTTTGAAAGTTTTCAGGATCCATACTTGCCATATTCTCTTTGGAGCGTTTGTGTGAACTGGGAGACATGTCTAACTGGGCAATATCTAACAAACCATCGTTGTTAAAATCTGCAATATCTGTTCCCATACCGTAGAATGAAGTTTGTCTGGTTACTGTTTTACTTTTTTCTGAAAATGTACCATCTTTATTGTTAAAGTAAATAAAGTCTGGGCTGGCAAAATCATTAGATACATAAATATCTTTATATCCATCTTTATTTAAATCTGCAACACTAACACCAATACTCAATCCAAAAGACAATAATCCGGCTTCTTCCGTAACATTTGTAAATGTTAAATCTCCGTTGTTTCTATACAAATGATTTGAAGAAAGCATAGACGGATTTTTAATCATAGCCTCATAATACGATACAGAAATTTTAAAGTCTGTGATAGGATAATTAATTACATATACATCTAAATCTCCATCATTATCATAATCAAAAAATATACTTTGCTCAGATCTTCCATTATCATCTAATCCATATTTTTCTCCTTCTTCTTTAAAGGTAGGGATTCCGTTCTTATTTACACCTTGATTAATGAGTAGTTTATTTTTATATGAAGTGTTTTTACCGGCTACAGAAACATAAATATCTAATAAACCATCATTATTAATATCTACTGTAGTAGTACCCGCAGACCAAATACTATCTAAAGCTGTGTTAGATGCTACGGTTATATCTTTAAATTTGAAATTACCTTGATTGAGATAAAGTTTATTACCCACCATATTACCTGTAAAATACAGGTCTGTTAGGTTGTCATTGTTAAAATCGCCCACAGAAACACCTCCACCCATGTATATATATGCGTAATTAAAATAATTTAACTCATTTGTTTCAGTTAGTTGATTATTGAAGAATATACCTGAATTTTTAGCGGTTATTTTTTGAAACAGTTTTTCTGAGTCTTGTTTGTCTTCATTGTTTTTTGTGCACGAAACAGTAAAACCAAAAATTAGTATAACAGCTATTAGATACAGTTTTGGTTTAAATATTTTTTTTTGAGGATTCATTTAAAATATTCTTTATAGATATTGAGTGCTAATTTAATGAATGGGTTAAATAGAGAAAAACTGACTTTTAAAGTTATAAAAGCCAGTTTTTCATATTTAAAATAACTAACTCAAAATCAGTAACCGGGGTTTTGATCTGCGGATGTTAAGTTTGAATTAGTGTCAAACTCTTTTTCCGGAATAGGAAATAATTCATGCTTTCCTTGTACAAAACCATCAATCATATCACTCATTCCCCAACGTAATAAATCAGGGAAACGTGATTGCTCACCAGCAAGTTCTACTCTTCTTTCGTGTATTAATGCTTTAAAGAATTCTTCTTTGGTATTTACAGGATATGTAGCGTTCATGGCAGTAGTGCCATAATTGGGCATGTTCGCCCTGTTTCTAACTTTATTTATTAAATCAATAGCATTGGTTAAATTACCTAACTCGTTTTCTACTTCTGCTGCCATTAATAATACATCTGCATACCGGATAATTCTCATGTTTATATCAGATAATCCGGCACCATCTGTATCTTGATTATAGGCTTTTTGATATTTTCTCCAGTAAGCAGGTGCTTCTGCCGGTGTTATGGCTTCAACAACGCCTCCAGACCAGGTATCTCCTTCAAAATAAAAGTTGTCTTTTAATCTTGGGTCGCCGGTTTCATATTCATCAATTAAACTTTGTGAAGGGTCGTTGTTATGAAAACCTCCTAACCCTCCATATTCTATAGATCTAAAGCATGTTTCAGAATCACCATTATCTTGTCCTCCCCAATCTACATAGGTCCATGCACCACCTCCGCCATATTCAAACTGTACTTCAAATACTGATTCTGAGTTGTTTTCGTTTTCATTTTCAAAATTATCAAAATAATTTGCTGTTAATGTGTATTCGCCACTGTTAATTACTTTGTCAAAAGCTGTTTTAGCTAATGCATATTCTTTTCTGTATAAGTGTATTTTACCTAACAGGGCATCTGCCGAACCTTTTGTGGCTCTACCCGCTTCGGTATTAGATTTTAATTTCAGTTTTGTACTTGCGTCTTCTAAGTCGCTAATTATTAACTGGTAAACATCTTCTTTAGGCGATTTGGGAGCACCGGTAAAATTTACATCAGAAGTAGTATATAAAGGGATGTCTCCAAATCTTTCTACTAATAAAAAATAGTAAAATGCTCTTAAAAATCTGGCTTGGCCAATAAAGTCATCTTTATCTGCCTGAGGCATTTCGGTTTCTGAAAAAGCATTAATTTTGTCTATTCTGTCTAAAATAAGATTTGCTCTTGATATGCCGTTATATGCGTTTTTCCAATATAAATAAATGTCATTATTAGTTGGGGTAAATGTATATTCTAAGAACTCTCTTAAGTCTGCGGTGCCTCTGGAGCCTACATATACTTCATCACCTGCCATATAATCATACATATAAAATAAATACCTACCATATAAACCTTGAGATTGTAATGGAGAATATGTTCCGTTGATTGCAGCTTTTAACTCAGCACTTGTAGCAGGAAAAGTAGACTCATTAATTGCATTTCCATTACTTAATTTTAAATCGTCTGTTTTACACGAATTTAAAATAAGAAAAACAAATGCTAAAATTAAATATTGTTGTTTTGTTATCATAATATATTTTTTATTAGAATTGAATTTGTAACCCAAATAATAGTGATGTAGATTGCGGATATTGACCTCTATCTACTCCAATTTCTGTGTTTACACTTCCTGTGGTAGATGCTATACCTAATGAAGGGCCTATTTCCGGGTCATAACCTGAATAATTTGTAATTGTAAACAAATTTTGAGAACTTATATATATTCTAAACTTAGACAATGCTCCGCCAATAAAATTATCTAAAGTAGTTGACGGTAAGTTATATCCTAAAGTAATGTTTTTTAGTCTTAGATATGAGCCATCTTCTACATAACGATTGGATACTCTTGAGTTTTGATTTGGGTCTCCAAATATTGCTCTTGGCTGTGTATTAGAAGGGTTTGTTGGTGTCCAACGGTCTAATACAGCTGTAGATGCATTGGTAACTTGACTTGCACCATCAAGATAATATCTATTGGCATTAAAAATATCATTACCGGAAACACCGGAAAAGAACATGTTAAAATCAAAGTTTTTATAGTTGGCATCTAAAGACAGGCCATAATTTATTTTTGGAAAAGGATTGCCAATAACCGTTTTGTCATCATTATCAATATCACCATCATTATCTAAATCTTTAAAGCGAATGTCTCCGGGTGCGGCAGTACCGGCCTGTGCAGAAGCATCTATCTCTGCTTGTGATTGAAAGATACCGTCTGTTTGCCAACCGTAAAAATGCCATGCTGCTTCACCTTCTGTTAATCTGGAAATTTCTCCGCCATGGAAAACGTTAGGCTTAGAGCCATAGTACAATGCATCTTCATACATTTTAGTAACTTTATTATTTGTAGTACTTAAGTTAAAGTTGGCAGACCAATTAAAATTTTCTCCTTGATTTTTGTATCCAAGATTAAATTCAAAACCATCAGTAGTAACACCTCCAAAGTTTCTTGGTGTTGCGTTTGGTACGCCAACTGATTCAGCAGCCCTTACCAATACAATTAAATCAGAACTGGTATTGTCATAATATTCTGCACTAAATGTTAGTTTGTTGTCTAAAAATGCAAGATCTAATCCTACATTGGTCATTCTTGTTTCTTCCCATTTTAAATCATCATTTGATAAGCTGCTTATGGCAATGGCTTCTAAATTGCTTGTATAGAAATAGTTAGCCAGCAAACTAGATTCGTAAGCATAATTACCAGCACTTGCATCATTTCCGGCAACACCTGTACTGGCTCTTAATTTTAAATAGTTAAAAAAACCATCTCTATTAAAAAAGTTTTCTTTACTTACTACCCAACCAACTGCGAATGAAGGAAAAATACCCCACCTGTTATTTTTACCAAATTTAGAAGAAGCATCATTACGAACAGAGGCAGCAAATATATACTTACCGTTATAATCATAATTTAACCTGCCCAAATATCCTATTTTATTATATTTTACGGTATTTGCTGAGGCAGTTACTCCGGAAATATCACTAAGGCCAAGTGCTGTGGTGCCTTGTCCGCCTAAAACAGTTGTTGTTTGATTACGCTTTTCTGCAAGGGTTAAGATTTTAAAATTATGTTTTTCACCCAAAGTTTTTGTAAATAATAAACTGTTTTGAAATGTTATAGTTTTAGATCTGGTGTCAAAATAAGTAAACCTTGTATCTGTTTGTAAAGTTGCTCCTGTGCCATAGGGTAATTCTTCTTTTTTAAATTTATTATCGTAAAAATTCATCCCTATAGATGTTTTAAACTCTAAATTTTTAAAGATATTTACTTTTGCAAAAACATTACCAAGGACATTAATGTTTTTGTTTATTTGTGTCTCTCTATTTAGCGTCCTCATAGGGTTACGAGTATTATTAACATCTAAGTTAGCGTCTAATTCACTATAGCCACCAATATTATTGGCATTATATATAGGTAAATACGGTGCTATTTTAAAAGCATTTTCCAAAGGTGATACGCTAAAAGCTAAAATTAGTGGATTTTGTTCTGCATAGGTAAGAGATAGTGTTTCACCAAATGTAAATTTGCCAACTGTAAAATCACTATTTAATCTAAATGAATATTTGTCTAAAGAAGCATTTATTACTGTACCTTCTTGTGTTTGATAATTACCGGAAAATCTAAATTTGGCATTTTCATTACCTCCGGTAGCACTTAGAATATAGTTTTGAGACATAGCATTTTGAAGAATAGCATCTTGATAGTCAACATTGTTGCTAATGAATGAAGTGTCAGAAAATCTGGCAGGAACATCAGAGCCTGCATTGTTCATCATATCTGTAACATAAGACACATATTGTTCTGAATTTAATAGATTGAGTGTTTTAGGTTTAAACCTAGAGCTAAGATATGTATTAAAGTTAAATACTGTTTTGCCTTTTTTACCTGTTTTTGTTTTAATAACAATAACGCCATTTGCCCCATTAGAACCATAAACAGCAGCAGTTGAGGCATCTTTTAAAACACTTGTAGATTCTATATCTTCTGCACTCAATCCGTTTATATTATCTACTATAATGCCATCAACCACAAAAATAGGTTCGTTATTGCCATAAGTTCCAATACCCCTTATTCTTACTGTTGGGGCATTTCCCGGTGAACCATTATTAATTAACGTTAATCCTGATGCTTTACCTTGTAGGGCTTCTATTGCATTGGTTGTGGGTATATTGGTCATATCATCAGCATCAATGCTTGATATAGCTCCTGTAACCTTAGCTTTAGTTTGACTGCCATAACCAACCACTACTACCTCCTTTAAAGAGCTTACATCTTCTTTTAGGATTACATTAATAGTATTGTTTTCTGCAACTTTAATTGTTTGAGTTTGCATGCCTATAAAAGAGAATTGTAAAATATCTCCTGTTTTTGCTTCAATACTGTAGTTGCCATCAAAATCGGTTTGAGTACCTTTAGTTGTGCCTACTATTATAATACTCACACCCGGTAATGGGATATTATTTGAATCTGTTACTTTACCTGATATCTGCTGTTGTAAAGCAACTGAATTAACAGGAGTAGCATCTAATTGCAGAGAACATAAAACTAATACTAAGAATAGTTTCAAAATTCTAAACTTTGTTTGAACAATGCGTTGTGCATCAGTTCTGTTTTTTAAAGTTTTCATCATAAATTAATGTTAATTAGACTTGAATTAGTTTAATTATTGTAGTAACAATATTATATATTTACGTTTCATCAATTATCCTGTACTATCCTGTTAAAGGCTTTAATATTTAAATTTATAATCTTTAAAAAATTACAATCATTGTTTTAGCTGCCTAAACCATCAGCCAAAGTTATATTAAAAAAGCCGGCGTAAAATCTGTTATTATGAACACAGAGAGGAGTTAAGAATGATTTTCTAAAGAATTAAAAACCGGTTTTTATGCCATTTTCGGGTATATATTAAATTCAGCTAAATATGTGATAGTATAATTAATTTATTGATTTTACATCTTTTGTAATGTGTTTATATCCAATATGTTGGGATATTATCATACCCTGTGTTTTATGCCAATGCGGCCTTGTTTTTTAGCTGGAAACGAATCTAAAAGTACGAAATTTAAACGTTATACGTATATTAACTTTTTTCTTTCGCAGAATTGAATAAATTTGCAATTTATTGATTAAATTATAGAAAATGAAACGATTTTACATTACCTTGAGTGCCGTACTGGCAGTTGCGAGTTTTTATGCTCAGTCCGATGCAGATATTTCTCAGGACAAAGCTGTCTTTAAACAAGCCATGATTTATGCTGATGCTGACGTGGCTATAAATGCCCTCTATGATATCATTGCCAAAGAAGGCGATAATAGCATTTATAAAGACAGTTTGGCCTACTTATATTTTAGTGGCAGAAAGTATTCTTCATGTTTTATGGTTTGTGCGGATATTCTTAGTAAAGACAACAAAAAACAGAATATTTTAGAAATGCAGGCTATCTCTTTGGAAAATATGGGTGCCATAGACAAGGCTGCTCAGGCCTACGCCAAATTAACCATAATGACCAATAATAATTACCATGCCTATAAGTTGGGCAACTTGTATTTTGCCTTAAAAAAGTACGATGATGCATATAAAGCGGTAAAAAAAGCCTTGGAATTAGAGGATAAAGGTACGATACAAGTCAACTATCGGGTAAACCAAAATTACACCCAGCAAGTGACTCTCCTTGCTGCTATTTATAACCTTAAAGGATTGATAGAATTTGAACAGGAGAAAAATGATTTGGCAAAACTGAGCTTTCAAAAAGCTGTTGACTTACAAGACGATTTTGTATTGGCCAAAGAAAATTTGCAAGCTGTAATTGATGGGAAGAAAGTAAAAAAAGAATAGGATTTAGAACAGGTTATTTATGAGAATAACAAATTCATTGTCCTGACAGATAAGTACAGAAAGACCAGTGTTGGCTCTATTTGCTTAGTTATTCCTAAACAACACAAAAAGAATTTTTTAGAGTTAACCGAAATTGACGGAAAAGGAATTGTTCCTGTGATAAACATTGTGTCAAAAGCAATGCAAAAGGCTTATAATTGCAATGGAATTAGAATTTGGACAGCCGTAAATAAGGAAGCCGGGCAGTCTATCTTTCATTGTCATATCCACGTTTTGCCTTGTGGTTCTTTAAAGGATAGAATAATAGCTGGTTTTCCGGGAATATATGATTTGAAAAGAAAAATTTTAGGAAAACACAAATTATCAGAATCTTTGAATTTTGAACTTGCTGAAAAAATAAGAAGAGAAATCAGAATATTGAATGAACTCGTTTAAACCAGTTCAAGATAAAACAGCATTATTCAGGCTTAGGGCAGAGGTATCAGAACAACAATCTCAAATTTCAATATTTCTTAATTTATCATCTAATATAGCTTTAGTAGCAATGGACAATCTTTCATCCATTTTATTTTTTAATCGTCCTTACTTTTGTAATTTTGACGGCTAAATAGCATTCATGAAATTAAACCTAAACAAACCCATAGTCTTTTTTGATTTAGAGACTACGGGCATCAATATTGCCAAAGACCGTATAGTAGAAATAGCCATTTTAAAGGTACATCCCAATGGCAATAAAGAAAGCAAATCTTGGCTGGTAAACCCCGAAATGGAAATTCCGAAAGAGGCTTCTGACATACATGGAATAACCAATGAACGAGTGGTTACGGAACCTACTTTTAAAGAATTAGCCCCTGAAATTGACCAACTGATAGCGGGATGCGATTTGGCCGGTTTTAACTCTAACAGGTTTGATATTCCGCTTCTGGCTGAGGAATTTTTGCGTGTCGGCATAGATTTTGATATGAACAACAGGGTAGGGGTAGATGTACAGGTTATTTATCATAAGAAAGAGCAACGTACGCTTAGTGCTGCCTATGATTTTTACTGTAACAAAACCTTGGAAGATGCCCATTCTGCCAAGGCGGATGCGGAGGCTACTTACGAAGTTTTAATGGCTCAGTTAGAAAAATATGACGACCTGGAAAATGATGTAAAATTTTTACATCAGTTTTCTTCCCATAAAAAAAGAGCCGATTTTGCCGGATTTATAATGTATAACAATAAAGATGAAGAAATTTTTACTTTTGGTAAATACAAAGGAAAAAAAGTGGTGGAGGTGCTTGAAAAGGACAAGGGCTATTATTCTTGGATTCAAAATGCAGATTTTCCACTATACACCAAAAAAGTACTCACTAATATCAGATTAAAAACGTTAAATAATAAATTGGCTTAAAATGTATATCGATTTTGACAATATGCCCGATACCTCCAGATTATGGATTTATATGGCAAACCGCCGTCTTACTGATGATGAAAAAGAAAAAACCGAAAAGCGGTTACAAGCATTTATCGATACGTGGCAAGTACATAACGAAGATTTAAAAGCTTCGTTTTTAATAAAGTATAAACAATTTATTATTATTCTGGTCGATGAAAATTACCGGGAAATATCAGGATGTGCCATAGATAAGTCGGTTCATCTGTTACAGGCCTTAGAAAAAGAACTCGATATAGAATTTTTAAACAAACTTATCGTTTCTTTTTGGGAGGACGACAGAATTAAAACCGTGGGGATAAAAGAATTTATAGATTTATGCCAAAAAGAAATTGTGCATAAAGACACGATAATTTTTGATAATACTATTAAAACAAAAGCAGAACTGGCAAAGTATTGGCAGTGGTATGCCATAGGTTGTTGGACACATAAATTATTAAAATTTAAGCATCCGCCAAAAATAGATTTTTACTCACCTAAATCGTCTGATAATTAAGTCGTAATCCTAACTAATATTTAAACAATCAACTTAATTTAAACATGAAAAAAATTTTTCTTGTTGTCATTTTTAGCCTTGCTGTAATAGTAAGCCATGCACAGATAGAAGATCCTTTGACCCGCTTGGACAATTACGGCCAAGAAACTTGGGTGGACAGTATTTTTAAAACTTTGACTTTGGAAGAGAAAATAGGCCAGCTTTTTATGTTGCCGGCCTATTCTAACCGCGATACCCAACACCAGATAGAAGTAGAACAACTCATAAAAAAATATCATATTGGCGGTTTGGTTTTTTTTCAGGGAACGCCCGAAAAAGAAATTCAGATGACCAATGCTTTTCAAAGTACCTCAAAAATTCCACTTTTAATAGGTTTTGACGGAGAATGGGGATTAAACATGCGGTTAGACAATACCTATCGCTTCCCGTGGAATATGACTTTGGGAGCAATACAGGACTTGGAATTAATAGAAGATTTTGGAAAAATGTTGGGCAAACACCACAAGAGAATTGGTATTCATGTAAATTTTGCCCCGGTAGTAGATGTTAATATTAACCCCAATAACCCTATAATTGGTAATCGTTCTTTTGGTGAAGACCCAAAAAATGTAGCCGAAAAAGCTATTGCATTTACCAAAGGTATCCAAAGCGAACAAGTGCTGGCCAATGCCAAACACTTTCCCGGACATGGCGATACGGATGTGGATTCGCACAAAGCCCTGCCGCTAATTCCATTTTCTAAACAACGGTTAGATTCTGTAGAATTATACCCGTATAGAGAATTGTTTAAGCATGGTTTGGCCAGTGTTATGGTGGCTCACTTAAGTGTTCCGGAATTAGAGCCTGATGCCACTTTACCATCTTCTTTAAGTAAAAATATAATTATGGATTTACTAAAAAAGGAAATGGGTTTTAAAGGTTTAATTTTTACCGATGCCTTAAATATGAAAGGAGCTGCGGATTTTTCCACTTCGGCAGACGTGAATTTAGAAGTGATAAAAGCAGGAAATGATATTCTTCTAATGCCGCAGGACGTACCGGCTACTTTTAATAAAATAAAACAAGCTGTACTAGACAGTACGATAACCGAAGCCCGCTTAGATACCTCTGTGATAAAAATCCTAAAGGCAAAATACTGGGCAGGCCTTAGAGATTATAAACCTATTAAAACGGACAATCTACAACAAGATATTGGTGGTGAAGAAGCAGAAGTCTTACACTATAAATTGATGGAAAATGCCACTACTTTATTAAAGAATGAACTGGAAGTGTTTCCCGTTAAGGATTTAAAAGAAACTAAAATAGCCTATGTAAAATTAGGCGATGCAGACAACACTACTTTTATAAATCGTTTAAATGACTATGCACAGGTTGATGTAATCTCCGGTAAACGCATAGATGGCATTATCAAACGATTAAAACCTTATAATCTGGTCATTATTGGTTATCACAAATCCAATGAGAACCCTTGGAAAGGTTATAAATTTACTAATCAGGAATTGGTTTGGCTACAGGAAATTGCCCGAAATAAAAAAGTTATTCTTGATGTTTTTGCAAGTCCATATAGCCTGTTAGACATAAAAACATTTACCAATATAGAAAGTGTTTTGGTGTCTTATCAGAATAGTAGAATAGGTCAAGATGTATCCGCTCAGCAGATATTTGGGGCTTTAACCACCAAAGGGCGGTTGCCGGTTTCCATTAATAATGATTTTAAAGTAGGTAGCGGCCTTAATAGTACTAATTTATACCGGCTTTCTTATGGGCTGCCGGAACAGGTAGGCATGAGTTCTGCTAAATTACAACGATTGGATTCTCTTGCTGATGCGGTTATCAAACAAAAAATGACACCGGGTATGCAATTATTAGTGGCCAAAAATGGCAAGGTGGTCTATAGAAAAAGTTTTGGATATCACACAGATAAAAAAAAGTTACACGTTCAGAATAATCATTTGTATGATTTGGCATCTATTACTAAAATTTTAGGTGGTTTGCCGCTTATTATGAAGGCAGAAGAGGAGGGTAAATTTAATTTAGACACCAGATTGGGCAGTATTTTTCCTATTCTAAAAGGGAGTAATAAAGAAAATATTACTTTTAAGCAAGCCATGTCCCATTATGGCAGGTTGCAATCCTGGATACCATTTTATCTCGCTACTCTGGATAGTTTAACACAGGAACCTTCAGAATTATATTACAGGAAAAAGCCATCCAAAGATTTTAGCTTACACGTGGCCAAAGATTTTTATCTAAGTACGGCTTATAAAGACAGTATGTATAATGCTATTGTAGAATCACCGTTATTAACCAGAAAACGTTACAAATACAGTGGCCTTATTTATTATCTTTTTAAAGATTATTTTGAAAATGTTTACAATCAAACTATGGATCAGTCATTGGATAATTTTTTCTATCAACCAATGGGAGCTTATACACTCACATACAATCCTTTAGAGAAATTTAACAAAGCCATTATAGTACCTACTGAGAAAGATACATATTTTAGAAGACAGTTGTTGCATGGCTATGTCCACGATCAGGGAGCAGCTATGTTTGGAGGTGTTAATGGCAATGCCGGCTTGTTTGCCAATGCCAATGATGTGGCAAAAATGATGCAAATGTACATACAGGAAGGTTATTATGGTGGTAAACGATATTTTAGAGAAGAGACCCTGAGAAAATTTAACAAACAATACTATAAAAAAGATAAGGTAAGACGTGGCCTCGGGTTTGATAAGCCGCAAATAAATCCCAGAGAAAGAGCTACTTGTGGCTGTGTCTCGTCAAAGAGTTTTGGGCATAGCGGATATACCGGTACCTATACCTGGGCAGATCCCGAAACAGAGTTGGTCTATGTGTTTTTATCCAACAGGGTGTATCCAACGGCCGAAAATAAAGGCTTGGTAAAACACAATATACGTATAGTAGGACAGCAGTTGGTACAGGATGCCATTATTGAATAAAACAAATTACGGGCATTTTGTCCTGCCACCGTCAATAGGAAGGTTTACACCGTTTATATAACTTGCTGCCTCACTGGCCAGAAACGCCACCGCATTCGCTATTTCTCCCGGGTGTGCAAAACGTCTGGCGGGAATGCTGAGTTTCATTTTTTTTGAAATTTCTTCTGGTGTGGTACCTGTTTTTGCTGCTTTGGCTTTTATTATTTCTGATAAGCGTTTTGTAGCGGTGGCTCCAGGTAATACATTGTTTACTGTAATTCCAAATTCTCCCAATTCGTTAGCCAGTGTTTTGCTCCAATTGGCAACAGCCCCTCTTATGGTATTGCTCACCCCCAAACCGTTGAGCGGTTGTTTTACAGAGGTGGATATAATATTAATTATCCGCCCAAAGTCTATTTCTTTCATTTTAGGAGCCAGTAGTTGAACTAGTGTATGGTTTGCCTTTAAATGCTGGGTAAAAGCCCGTTCAAATTCAGAAATTTTGGCATCAAAAAGAGGCCCTGCAGGCGGGCCGCCGGTATTGTTAATTAAAATATGGTAGATTTTTTTTTCTGCCAATTTAGCTTTTACCGTTGCTCTTAGCCCATCTATATTACTAAAATCAGCCACGGCATAATCGTGGTTTTGATAGGTGTTGGGGAGTTCTTGTAATACTTTTTTTAGTTTGTCTTCGTCTCTGGCCAGTAAAGTAACATTAGCACCCTCTTCGGCTAAAGCCAATGCACATGCCCGTCCAATACCTTGTGTACTGCCACAAACTAAGGCATTTCTGTTTTCTAGTTTTATATTCATTTTTTATTATCTAATGTTTTTTTCTATTCTTTTGATTATTAGCACAATTTCTAATCGATGACTAATACTTAATACACACATTTTTCATTTCTGTAAAAAATCGAAGGACTTCAAAACCACCTTCTCTGCCAACACCGCTGGCTTTTATACCGCCAAAAGGCGTTCTTAAATCCCTTTCCATCCAAGTGTTTACCCATATAATACCAGCTTCAATTTTTTCAGTTAGCCGCATGGTTCTGTCTAAATTGGTTGTCCAGATAGTAGCTGATAAACCGTAAGGCACATCATTAGCCAAAGATAAGGCTTCGGCTTCATTTTTAAAAGGCATGAGGGTTACCACCGGCCCAAAAATCTCTTCCTGATTTAGCTGGCATTGATTGGAACGGACTTCTATTACCGTAGGTTCAAAATAATAACCTTTTTCATAATGCTTAACTTTTATGTGGTTACCGCCATACAGGATTCTATTTTCTTTTTTGGCTATGGAAATATAATGCTTAATTTTTTCAATATGGTGTTGAGAAACTATTGCCCCCAAATCTGAACCGTTGTCTTCCGGATGGCCTACCTTTAGTTGTTTTACTTTAGAAATAAAATCGGTTTTAAACTGATTATAAATAGGCTCTTGTACAAAAATACGGCTGCCACATAGGCAAATTTGGCCTTGGTTAGAAAATGAGGATTTAATTGTAGTTGCCAGCATATTGTCATAATCACAATCTGCAAAGATGATATTGGGGTTTTTCCCACCCAATTCCAATGATAGTTTTTTAAACATAGGAGCCGCTATAGATGCAATGGCAGCACCGGTTTTTGTTCCACCCGTAAATGAAATGGCTTTAATTTTTGGATGGGAAACAATAGCCGTGCCGGTAGTATTTCCCAAGCCATGGACTATGTTTAAAACGCCATCGGGCAGTTGGGCTTTTTTGCAAATTTGTGCCAATAAATATGCAGTCATTGGTGTAACTTCACTCGGTTTAGCCACCACACAATTTCCGGCAGCCAATGCAGGTGCTATTTTCCAGGTAAACAAATACAAAGGTAAATTCCACGGACTTATACAACCCACTACTCCAAGGGGTTGCCGCAAGGTATAATTAAGTACCTTTGTTCCCGGTTGGTAGTGCGATTCGCTAAAAAATTGCGTTATGGCATGGGCAAAAAACCTGAAATTACTTGCTGCTCTGGGAATGTCAACTGTTTTTGCTAAATTGAGTGGTTTACCGGTATCTTTTGATTCGGCCTTAGCCAATTCTATTAAGTTTTCCTGAATTAAATCAGCAATTTTAGAGAGTATCCGGCTTCTTTTTTCTATGGTAGTATTTGACCATTCTGCAAAAGCTGTATTTGCCGCCTGATAAGCTTCTTCCACATCTTCAATACCGGAATTTGGCAGTTTTCCATATACCTTTCCGGTGGCCGGACAAATATTGTCCAGCCATGCATCGGATGTAGGATTTTTGAATTTACCGCCTATAAAATTTTGTATGGTTTGCAAAACAACCTTTGACTAAAATATATTACGGTAAAAATATTAAATATTTAATCATTCTCAAAGACTGAATTGGCACCTATGCCTTCTGAAGAAACGGTCTTAATTAACTTGCCATCAGTATCGTAAATTAAAACTTCGGAATTTTCGGTAAAGCCATTTACGTCTGTATAAAACATTTTATCGTTTATAACAGAAAATCCGTAACCTATAAACCAGGATTTATCGTCTATTTTTGTATCTACCAACGGTGTGTTGGTTAATTCGGTAACATCTTTGTTGAATTTATAAATATTTGAACCGCCAATAAAATATATGTCGTTGTTTTCAACATCTATTTTAGAAGCATTCTCCAAGCCTTCTTTAAACGGAATTTCACCGGCTGATTCATTGGTGGAAGTATTTATTTTTGTAATTCCTTCGCCGTGCAAAGCGTAAAGTATACCATCTTCTTCATCTATACTGTTTAATTTGTCTCCGGTAGTAATGGTTTTTACAATACTATTATCCTTAAGATTTACAACAGTGATAGTGTTTCCGGTACCAAAAGCTGCATTTTGGATATAAAGATAATTGTTGTCTGCTTCAATTTGTTCTACGGTAGAACCAATGTCTATGGTACTAACAAAACTAAAATCTGATGTATCGTAAACGCCAATAGACTGGGTTTGACTATTGCTAATGTACAGTTTTCCATTTTCCACCAATGCGTACCTCGGTAAACTTATATTTTCTGTTATGGTAGCTACACTTTTAAATGTATAGCGATTTACTACTTCAATTTTGTTACTGTTGTTAAGAACTAAGTATGCATAATCTTCGTCAAAAGCAATGTCTTGTAATACATCTCCTAAAGCGGTATTGTTAACTTTTTTAAATAGAGAGGCTTCGGAAAAGTTAAAATCTTTACTCAAAAAACTTACTGAGGCATTGGGTGAACCAAAGTTACCTTCATTAGCAATAAAATAACCTTTTTCATAATCACCTTTGGGCAGTGGCTCATCATCGTCAGAGTTGTCACAGGCAATAAAAGTAAATAGGGTTAATAATAAAAAAGTGCTGAATTTGAAAAATTGTTTAATCATGTCATTTTGATATTTAAGGTTAAACTGATATTGAAATGTCGTCCGGGCATAGGCCGGTAGGCCATGTTTTGATAAGCGGAATTAAAAACGTTTTTTATACCTGCACCCAGTTGCCACTTTAATGTATTGCCAAACTGATAATAAAGGTTTAGGTGTGTAAGGGTATAGGCTGATAACGTTGTATTGGGGTTATTGTCGGTTTGTGTAAACACTTTGCCGTGATATAAATTATTTATAACAACCGAAATGTTTTTATACAAATAATCTAATCCCAATGTTGCTTTGTGATATGGTACATAGATAAGTTGGTATCCGCTAGCCCTGTTTTCACTTACGGTATAAGCATAAAGGCCTTTTAGGTTAAAAGAATGTGTGCCAAAATTGAATTTGTAATTTCCAATAGCTTCTACACCGTAGGCATAAACACTATTGGTGTTTACCGGTTGCCATAAACTGCCCGAGGCCGGCAACCATCTTATTAAATCTTTTATGCTGTTGAAATATCCCGTTATATTAAAGGTAAGGTCTTTCATGTAAAAAGTGTTGGCAACTTCAAACTGGAGAGAAGATTCCGGTTTTAAATCAGGATTTTCTACTCCGGGCCAGTACAAATCATTAAAAGTGGGGATACGGAAATTTTTAGAAATTGAGGTTTTAACGGCATACCATTTTTTTAGTTGCCAATGCGTTCCCAGAGAAAATAATAGCGGACTGTTGTAATCATTGCTCCATTCGCCCCTTAACGTAGCCTGATAAGAAAAATTATCTACGAGGGAATGCTTGAAATAAGTATTAAAATTGGCGGAGTTTCTTTTTAGGTTGTCATAATTTGTCCCTGTGGCTGTTGTTAGATTATAGGTGGCCCCAAGATTGAGTAATGCTTTATTGAAAAAGTATTTGTAATTGTATTTAACTATATAGTTAAGTGCATTGCCATTACTGGAACCATCGCGGTTGTCTAAATTGGGATAGAACCGATATTTTTCGTTAAGTAATGCCAATTTTATTACAGATTCATGGTTGGCATTAGTGTTTTTATATTCTGTAAGCAGCCTAAAATGGCCATCGGTATATTTGGTAAAATTTTGGGTTGGCTCCAGTACGGATAAATGCCGTTCTCCGGACAACCAATTGGAATAAATTTTTATACTATTTTTTTTAAACCGATAGGCAGCGTTAATAGAAGCGTTCAGGTTGCGATAGGCTCCGTTCAGGTTACGTTGGCCGGTATTCGGATATTTGTAATCATTGTCTGAATTGAGGTAGCTTAAGCCAATTTGTATGTTTGAATTTTGTCTGTATATGCTATGGTTGGTGTTTAAATTTATGGTGTTAAAACTGCCATAAGTTGTGGACAATTCGTGTTCATTAGGTTTGTTATAGCTTAGGTTATTATTTAGATATACTACCCCGCCAATGGCTCCGCTGCCAAATTGTGAACTCCCGCCTCCCGGCCTGATAAGTATTTCCGAAGAATTTTGGGTGTTGATTAAATTAAAATCTACCTGGCCCAGAAATGGCGAATTGATATTAACCCCATTCCAGACCACTGCAGTTTGCTGGGCGGTAGTACCTCTAAAAGATGGAGATGCCACCATTCCGTAACCATTCTCTTTTATGTAAACAGGTGTTTCAAACTGAAGACATTCAGATAGTTGTGGTGTATAATTGGCCAGTTGTTTTCTGTCTAATTTTACTATGGATTGCCCCATGGATTTTTCAGGTAATTTTTCCGATTTTAAAAAAACAGTATCCAATGCCGTTATATACAGCGGTTGTTGGGTATGAGCTATAAAACTTACTAGCAGGAGTAAAGATGCGATATATAATTTCATAAGTGCTGTTTATCCCGAACAGGTTAACTAATTAATATACTGGCAGGTCTCCTGGCTTGTGTCTTGTTATACACCTTCCCATTCTGCATAGAGCAGGACAGTGGTATTTGAAGAGATAATAACAAGCATCCCGTATAAACGGAACTAAACTTACAGTTGCGGGAACAGCTTCCGATTTTAACGAAATTCCCTTTTTAATTTTTACTACATACGTTAGTTAGTACGTAAAAAACCAATATTACAGCAAAGGTAAGGAAATAAAAATTATAATCCTAAAAGTGGCACACGGTAGATTCAACGGTAAATTTAACAAGCAAATGCAACACTTTGATAAAATAAATCTTTAGGTATCTTAAAATTTAAGTTCTTCCTAGGTCTTCTATTAATTTTATATGGTATTTCTCAATTTTAAAAAAATATCTTTTTAAAAGATAATTTCTTTGTTATTAACCTGAGTTCGATTAATATTGTGACCACAGCTTTCTTTATTTTTGATTAGAAATTTTATGAAGTTTTCGAGTAATATCGAGATATTACGAGGAGATTTCGGGAAATTTATGGCAAAACGAAGAAAGTCTTAACAAGAAACGTATATAACACCTCATCTTTGCACTTAAAAACCTTTGAAATATCTTGATATTTCTTCATACTTTTAAGTGCAAATCTAAAGTATTCTATACGTTCTGTGAAAACAAGATTAACCGAATTCAGGTTATTACCATTTTATTTTAAGCTGATGATTATATCAAATTGATGATTTGAGCCAAGGTTAAATACAAAATGTTCATAAAATTTGACTGGAATTTTGAACAGGTTCTTCAATGGAAAACCGAGCAAGTACGCCCATAAACACCTGATTACACCTGCATGTGTAATGATTAAAACTTTATTAAACGTCTTATTTCTCAAAGAATCAATAAAGTCTGAGACTCTGGTGTACATTTGGCTTAGTGATTCGCCATTAGTTGGGGGTATGTTTACAAAATCCTCCATCCATTTATTTAAATCCTCTTGATTAATTTCATTCCATAATTTCCCTTCCCATTCCCCAAAGTTCAGTTCAAGTAATCTTTCCTCTGTTTTAATGTTTTTTATACCTAATGCATCGGCTAATAGCATACACCTTTTTTTGGGACTACTGTAAACAATGTCGTATTTATCATCCAAAAGAACCCTAATTTTTTTAACATCTTCATCAAAGGTGTCGGCTACAGGAACTTCAAGCCTTCCGTAACATTTGTTTTTATCAATATTGATAGGGGTATGTCTGATTACATGAATTTCCATAAGGCTATATAGCTTAGAAGACAAACACATTCTGCCAGTTGTTCAACAGCACCTAAACAATCGCCGGTGTAACCATTAATCCATTTTTCAAAATAGCGTTTTGACAGTATATAAAGTACTATTAACGGGGCAATGACCAGAGCAAATTTTAAGTTAAACCAAATAAGTGCAACAAGAGGAGCAAGGCCAAATAAATAAGCCCCCACAATTTCCGGAGTATTGTGAGTTTTGGCTATGGGTTTTACTTTACTCGTTTCGTCATCTCTGGAATATTTAGAAGTAAAAACAATGTTTATTGCAGTAAGGCGTGCCAGTGAATGGTAAGAAATAAATATTAAAGCAAGGACAAGAGTTTCAGTAAACTTGTCAACTACCGAAACTAATGCGGTATATTTTAGTAAGAAAAGCAGGACTATCGAAATTACACCAAAAGCTCCCATACGACTATCTTTCATAATGTATAGAATCTTTTGTTTTGTCCAGCCTCCGCCAAATCCATCAACTGTATCTGCTAAACCATCTTCATGAAAAGCACCCGTTACTAAAACTCCGGTAATTAATGATAGTACTATTGCTATAGGCGGTTCAAAAAGAAATGAGCTTAATTGAAAGATTAAAAAAGATAACCCTCCCACAATCCAACTGACTAATGGTAGGTATCGGGTAGCTTTATTAATGCTGTCTGCATTGTAATCAATGCTGCCGGGGCAGGGAATTCTGGTGTAGAACATTAAGGAAGTGAAAAATATTTTTATTTCCTTTTTCACACGTTTAAATTTTAGTAATTACATTAATTATAAAATTGAGAATGAGTGTAACCAATACACTCTCACATTAAAAATTTTAAATAGTATCTTTTGTGAAGATATTGTTTAAAATTTATTAACATTTGTCTCATAATATTATGACTTTTCACTTACTCCGGCACTCTCAAAACTTGCCATATCGTTAAGGAAGTTGACAGCACTTTCAATTAATGGATAAGCTAACGCACACCCTGTACCTTCACCTAATCGTAAGCCAAGTTTAAGAATAGGTTCTGCCTTTAGATGAGCCAATAGTAAAGAATGGCCTTTTTCATCACTCTGATGACAAAATATAGCATTGTTTATGATAGCGGTATCTATTTTATGAGCAGTTAGAAATACAGTTGAAGCTATAAATCCGTCCACCAGAATAATCATATTTTGCTGATAAGCTTCTAACATAGCACCGTACATTTGAGCCATTTCAAAACCTCCGAACGTAGTAAAAATTTCTTCAACATCACTTAAGTCTCCATGGAAGGCTTTTGCCTGCTTAAGTACTTTAATTTTTTGTTGTAATTGTTGGTTGTTTAAGCCGGTTCCTTTACCAACACAGTCTTCGATTGGTAAGTTGCAGAGATAGCTCATGATTATTGCCGATGAAGAAGTGTTTCCTATGCCCATTTCTCCAAACCCGATAACGTTTGTTTTTTGTACGGCAATTTCCTTTACAATGGCTTTACCCTTACTGATGCACTCGTGGAATTCATCAGTACTCATAGCTTTTTGATTTAGAAAACTCTTAGTGCCATGATTAACTTTGTTGTTAGTGAGTTTGTTTTCAACTTCAAAGTCAAAGTTTACCCCGGCATCAACTATTTTTAAATTAAAATGATGTTGTTTACTAAAAACATTGATGGCAGCTCCTTCATTGAGGAAGTTTAGCACCATTTGATAAGTTACTTTTTGAGGATATGCACTTACTCCTTCCTTTGCAATTCCGTGGTCTCCTGCGAAAACAACTAAGGCAGGATTTTTTAAAGAAGGCGTTAGGCTTTGTTGAATATTGCCTATCTGTAAAGCTAATTTTTCCAGCATTCCCAGGGCTCCAAGGGGTTTTGTTTTTAGGTCTATCTTTTGCTGAAGTTTATTTTTCATGTTATATGATATAGGCTTGGGCTATGCGTAGTTGCGTGGGTTAGCACTTAACTTTGTAAGTAGGCGAGTAGTAGCAATTACTTATAGCCATTTTTGTTGTACAACGTTTTTGTTTAATTTAAAATCTATAACCTATTCGTAAATGTAAATTCAAAGCAGCTTCTCCTTCATTTTTTAAATATCCAACACTTTTTGCAAAGATATATCTGTATCCAATTCCAATTCCAGTTTCATAGGTAAAATGATTTCCAATATTTCTTTTTATTCCCCAAGTTGGAATTATGGAAATCTGGTCAGCTATTTCTACGTTGTCATAGTTTGAAATAACAAACCAATTAGGATTATAGCTTGTTTGAAGGGTTAAAAAATTCCCGCTGTTTCCACTAATATTTCTTGATTTAGATACTCGTTTTTCCAGATTGTAGTACCATCGTGGTTCTAATCTAATTACAGGCGTCATTAGATATCCGTTTTTGGGATAGAAATTTCCTGCCCAAAATCCGGCATCCATTCCTATTTCAGCTCTTAACGCAATCTTATTTGATAATTTTGCTTCTTTATGAACCCAGACACCTAAGATTCCTGTTTGTATTCCATAAGTAGATTTTTCCACACTTGCGTTTTGTGATTTAGCAATAAAAGTCAGTCCAAAAAAGGTTAAGGTCAATAAGATTTTTTTCATTCAGTTTAATTTTTGTTCCTAATTTAATTTTTCGGTTAAATGTTGTATAATGACTTCGGTTATACGTAGTTGCATGGGTTAGCACTTAACTTTGTGAGTAGGCGAGTAGTAGCAATTACTTATAACCATTTTTGTTGGCAGTTCTTTTTTTAGTTTTACTCATTTCTTTTTGGTTAACCAACCCATATAAATTGACGATTGGTAAAAGCGAAGCGGTGTTTCAAAACCTGCTTCTTCACATAATTCTGATAATCTTTCTTCAGAAACGGTATAAAGTTCATTTTCTATTCTGTTTAAACGCTTATTTATCTGTTCTTTGTCTAATTCGTTTGGCAAAAGAAGTTTGAGGGCTTTTAGATTTTGTTTTATTTGATTTTGATTGCCTGTTATGTCCATCATTACAAATGTTGCACCGGAAATCAACCTGTTGGCAATATCTTTTAACAAGTTTAGTTTATCTCCATTGTCTTTAAAAAAATGTAAAACCAATAAAAGTGTTGCTACACCATATTTTTTCTCTATTTCCAGATTAGATGTAAAACCCTCAATCAAAGTTACATTGTCATAATTTTTAAATTTTTTAGCTGCCTGTTTAAGCATCTCAGGTGAAGGGTCAACGCCTGTTATTTTCCAGTTTTCGTTTGTTTTCACAAATCTTTCTATTTCATTTCCCGTTCCACAACCCACAACCAACAAATCTTTGCTATTTGTTTTGCTTAATAGTTTGGGTAAGCAGTCCAAAAAGCAGTGATAGTTAGGAATCCATGTTTCTACAAACTGATTGTAGCCACTCGCTCGTTCATCTTCAAATAATTCTACTTTGTTCATTTAGTTTTTTATTTCTCACGATGTGTTGTCTATGATTTTGTTATGGAAAAACTGGCAGTATTTTTCCGATTAAGTATCAAATATAATAAAAGTATGTGGAATTTCTTTTTTTCTTATTTTAGAGCTTGGAATTTCACAAATATTATTCTGTATAATAAATTTTCTGTTTTTTGAAAACCAATCATACACATAATTAGATGCTTTTTTTGGAAATAAAAACATCAAATAACCAATTATTTTATAAAATGGAATTTTTAATAATATTTTTCTGATTGCTACACTTTTTATATAGACTTTATTTTCAATTAAGATTATTGTTGATTTTTCTAATCCTTTAATATTATGCTTTAACAATAATTTTATACCAAAATCTGAGGAACTTGAAATAAATTTAAAGGTATTATTTTTGTCGTTTCTTGCTACAAACATTACTGTTTTATTACAAAAACCACAATCACCATCAAATATTATAAATGAATTATTCATTCTACCTCATTATTTTTAATTGTTTAATTAGTTTAGCTTTTTTTAACATTAAAATAGATTGTTCTATTTCATTATCAACTTTTTCATTATTATAAGTATTTTTATATTCATTAATTCTTGTTTTAAGTAGATTAGTGTTATCTGAATATTTTATACTCTCAATAGTTATAGTGTTAAAAAAAGTTTCAGCTTGTAATACTAATCCAGGTAAGCCATATAAACCTAAAGGACTATAATTTATAGGAAGTTCGCTTGTAAACCAAGCAACTATTTTATTATTTCTAACTTCTGACACAGCCTTTGTGCAATTAAATCCAGCAATTATTTTTTTCTCGTTGCTTATTTTCCACTCAAATGAAAAATCATTAGTATTAATAACATAAAAATTGTGCTTAAAAATGGATTCTTTTTTATAATATGTATTACTATCTTTATAAGCAAAGTAGATTATGTTTTCGGGTTCAATCCAGTAAGATTCTTTTCCTTTAATTGGTTTTGTAATAATTGTATCTAAGGTGAAAATTGCTTTTTCAGACTTAAAATCTGAGATTAATGTATATTTAAATTCTTTAGTTCTTCTTAAAGCAATATCAAATGATTTTTTTTCACTCGGAGTGTCAGTGTCGAAGCCAAAAAAATCTGTACTATATGGATAGAGAGAATATTTTGCTATTAGCACTTTCTTTGTAATTTCTTGTGAAAAAATATTTTGACTCAAAAAAAATAATACTAAAAAAATGGTGTGTCTGGTTTTCATAATATTAAATTTTAAATTGAATACCTGTAATCAAATACCCAAAAGTGTTATTATTTATTGTTGTTATATTAAGTCCATTTATAGAGCTAGTTTTTAAATTTCCTGCATTATTGTTAATGTTTAACAGATCAAAAATGTTTATTCCCTTTAAAAAAAGAGAGGTATTCTTGTTTATATAAAAACGATAAGATATATTCAAATCATTTCTAATTACTATTTCAGTTTCCGATTTATAACGCTCGTTATAAAATTCTATTGAGTAAATATGATTACCTTCGGATTTACTTATAAAAATAGCGTTTTTATTTATATCTATTGAATTAACCCTTAAATCATTAATATCAATATTGTTTTTAGAATAATTTGTTTTTAAAGTTAATTCTGTAAAAAACATTTTTTGAGGGATTAACGCAACATTAAAACCAATACCAAATTGCTCTGTATAAAGAGGTTGTAAGATGTTGTTTTGTGTAATTTCACTTTCCAGAAAAGAACTTGAAATTTTATAACTTAATTGTAATTTGTGGTCGTTTTTTGAAAAATAATATCCTTTTGAATAGGAATGTTTTAAAAATAATGTTTTACGCTTATCAAAGATGTTTTTTTGAAAAGTATTAATATTTGAATTGGCATCAATCAAACTATTTTGGGTAAAATTTTTATCTATTGAACCTGCAATTAGAAAGGAAATAGTTTTTGATTTAGAAATATTAGATACATCATAATTAATAGTTAAATTTTGTTTTTGTTGTATGCTTTTTGAAAAATCACTGGATGTAATTAGGGTCGTAGAATTTACAAAAAGACTGTCTAAAGAGTTTTTTAAGTTTTCTATTTCGTAATTATTTTCATAAGAAACATTAATAGATTTTTTGCTTGAAAATTTATAATTTAAAGAAGTTGAAATAGGTACAATTGATTTACTGGGAATATTATTTTTGAATAAAAATAAATATTTGCTAATATTGGCAAAATAATTCCATTTAGAATTTTGTCCTTTTAATATAATTGAACTTTTTATTATATTAAAATCTCTACTTGTAATAGAGTTATCAAAATCTATTTGCGAGGCAATATTTTCGTTTATATCCGAAAATTCAATTTTTATACCATAATTAAATAAATTACTTTTTTGATAAAAAAGAGAAGATGATGTGTTAAGTTGTTTGTTGTCATAATCAATATTTTGGTTTACATCAAACACATCTAATTTATTAGAAAAATCATTTTTTGTATGTTCATAAACATAATTGATGGAGTTCTCCCATAACCACTTTTGATTGAATATTTTTTTTGAATTAATTGTGTTTCTGATTATAAAATTGTTGGAATTAAAAAACGTATTACTGTTAAAATTAGACGTTGGAAATACCGTTTTAGAGTTTATCCAGTCAAGGTTATTGTCAACAAAATCAAAATTTGTAAACAGGTTTATAGAAAAATCATCAGAAATTAAATTTATAAAACTAAAATCACCATAAAAAATATTTCCTTTTCTTTTATTTAGTGTAAACTCTTTAGATATTGGTGTTTGTTTTTTATCTATTAAAATTAGATTATCTAATTCTTGATTTGAATAGTTAAAACCTATATTTGTTTCTATTTTAGACTTTTTATTTTCTTTTTTAATTAATAAGTAAGTATTATTATATAAATCTTCTTTAACCTCTCTAAAACCTTGAGCTATTGATCTTACATTGTCATTATAAAAACTTGAAGAGTTATCTTGTTGTCTATTCGTTATTTCATTTTTATTTTTAGATTTATCTAAAATTGAATTGGTGTTTTGGGTCAAAAAAATATTTATTTTATCCGAAAATAAAAAACTTTTTCCTTTTATGGTATAAGCTTTTTTAAAACCTAACCCTAATTCTAAAATGTTTTTTAAAACTCCTTTAAATTTTTTTTTGACATCAACATTTAAAACCATCTCATTAAAATTATCAAAATCTACATTAAATTTATCTTTATGGTTGTTTATAACTTGAATATTATCAATCATCTCATTAGTAATATTTTCCAATGCCAATGAGTTTTGATTTACAAAAACCTCTTTTTTGTTAATAAGTATTTTATTGATCGGTACGCCCATAAATTTAATTCCATTTTCTGCTGTAATTTCTATGCCTTCATTGTCTTTTAATAGATCTTTTAATTTTGTGTTTTTAGAATATTTTAAGGTATCTTTTTTTAATTTTATAGTATCTCTATATTTTGATGCTGTAATTATGACTTCATTAAAACTATTTGAGGATTCATCTAAGACTACTTTATAAAATTTAATATTTTGTGAGAGTTTTACTTTTTTATTATTGTAACCTAAATAAGAGATATGCAAATATCTATTTTCTAGTTCCTCTGTTTTTATTAAAAATTCACCTTTATTATTTGTAATTGAATAATCAATTATTCTGGTAGAATCTAACTGTGAATAAAGTAAAACGGAAGCTCCCATTAAAGAGTTTTTTTCTTTATCTACAACACAACCTTTAATATTATTACTTTGAGAAAAAAGAATAATATTTGAAAAAATGAGAAGTATTATTAAAAATATTTTTTTCGTATTTATTTTTTTAAAAATTCTTTATAAAACGCTGTAATATTCCATATAATCATTATACTTGCAAAAGAGGAAAGACCAAGAAGTATTCCAATACCTAAATGCATAAAAATAATATTAATAATTAGGATTCTTTTAAGGTTTTTAAGTTTTGAAAACGCAATAAAAGGGTATGAAATTTCTAAAATAACAGTTAATGAAGAAATTATTAAGAGAAAAAAAGGGTTAATATAGATAAAATCATTTAGTGTAGCTAAAGCTCTCCAAATCGCATTACCATTCCACCAATTTACATCAACTGCCTTTGCTATTCCTGAAATAAAATATACAATACTTAGGTGAGTCTTTAAAAAGGTAGTTAATGAAAAATATTTAGGTATGGTAATATTTTTTTTTGTAATATTTTTCTTCTTATCAAATGATAACTCATGCCCAACAGGGAATATTAAACAATAAAAAAAGGACATTGTAATAAAATTATCAAAACCATAATTAAAATTAGGTATTGTCCTAAAAATAATTAGTTGTAAAATTATGGCTATGAAAAATGATTTTTTTGTATGAAAACCCAACCCACATGAAACTAAAGAAATAAAGTATAAAATAGACAAAATATTTATAAATAATGAAATGCTTATTCCATTATTTATTAAAATACTATAAAGAGGCTCTAAAAACAAATAATATTCACTTTCTAAAAGACCTAATTCCCATGGTAAAATAGAGGTGTCTGAAATCAAAATATCTAGGTCAACAAAAACAGAACTAAAGTCAATTATCGCAATTAAAACTACTGCAATTCTAAAAAGAGAAATAATTTTAAAGTAATTTAAATTAGCATCTAACAAAAATATCTTAAAGTTCAAACTCGATACTCTCATATGCTCCGATTTCTTTAGTCTTATTATAATTCTTATCTTCTCGTATATCGGAAGGAATTAATGTATATAATGTAACTTTGTAATACTTACAATCTTTTGTTTTTTTAGCTTCAAATAAACCTATATATTTAAAAATCTTATTTACATACAATTTTCTCGTTTTCAATAATTCAGAATCTTCGTTTTTTGGAAAATTCTTATTTTCAACAATGAAATTTGCTATTTTTGATGCTAACACTTCAAATCTTGCAAGATTATTTTGATTTCTAAAACCAAATGTATTTGTCTTTTCAATAAGTGTTTTATCCTTATCATATAACTCTACACTAAAATATTTATAAGTGGCAACATTGATTCCATAAAATCCGTAACCAGTATTTGTGCCGGTGAATATTGTATAAGAATGATATATTGGATTATATAATAATTTTTTAATAGTATTGTTTAGAACTACTAATTTCTCTTTATTAAAATTGTTGTAATCTAAAAAAGAATTTATTACCGAAGTAAATGATATAATAAATATTAAACTGAAGTGAAGGAAATAATAAATTTTAAATTTCATAATTTTAGAAGTCAAAAAATAAGGAAGAATACCTAAAGATACCCTCCCCTTCCCTCTCAGGTTTAAAATTTCTCTAAGGTTGCATTCATTTGATCTAATGAAATATTCATTTCAGAAAGGTTTTCATAATCAACCCAATCTTTTCTCCAACGTGTAAATTTGTCAGGAAAGGTTTCGCATGATTCAGTGAAATTCTTTACGCTTATAGAGAATTCTTTCACATCAGTAACTTCTGCTTCGTTAGTGTTATTCTCCACACTTCTAAAAGAGAATAAAGTTAAACTTGTTACAGCTAAAACTGCAACTAAAACTACTTTTTTCATAATAAAATAATTTAAAATTATATCAAACAACAGACTTTAAGGTCGCTGCTCTTGATAATCCCGACCACTTTCAATTTGCAAATTTTATTTCTTTAAAAAGAGTTAATCTTTTTTTTGATTTCTATGTTTACTCTGTTTTATTCGATTCTTAATGAATCCTTTTTTTGGAAAGATACAAAATAATTTCAAATAACAAGAAGAAAATAGAAAAACTTTTGAAAATCAAATAAAGATACGTGATTTGTATATAATTAAACTGAAATTATATTTAAGTCGAACGCTCTTGATTTACTCTGTTTGTTCGGTTATACTTTTTTGTGCAAAAGTGGATAAACCAGTCGGTAACATTATTTTTACATGTTTATATTTTATTAATTCCCATTTCATTTGAACATAAACTAAAAATTTGTACATTAGTTGAAATTAAAAACATCAACTTATGACAATCAAAATTCTTTTAATTGTTCTCCTGGTAATTGTTCTCATTTTTGCTTTCTACGGCATAGGTGTTTATAACAAATTGGTAAAGCTCAAAACATTGGTAGAAGAAGCTTGGAGCGGAATAGATATTCAACTTAAAAAACGCCATGATTTAATTCCAAATCTTGTGGAAACGGTAAAAGGCTATGCTTCTCACGAAAAAGAAACTTTTCAAAAAGTGACCGAAGCCCGCTCACAAGCCGCTAATGCCAAATCCGTAAAAAACCGTGAAATTGCCGAAAATAATTTGAATAAATCACTATTGAATCTTTTCGCTGTAGCTGAGCAATATCCTGAATTAAAAGCAAATGTTAATTTCCTGAAATTACAAGATGAGCTTTCGGCCATTGAAGCCGATATTGAAAAATCACGCAGGTATTACAACGGAACGGTAAGAGAAAAAAATATTATAATTGATTCATTTCCAAGTAACATTATTGCAGGAATGTTTGGTTTTGCAAAATCAATGTTCTTTGAGTTACAAAATTTAGCAGAAAGAAATGTTCCAAAAGTAGATTTCTAATGAAAAAGCTTTTGAGTTTAATTATTGCTCTAACATCTGTTTTTATATGGTCACAAGAGCAGGTTACCTCTTTTCATGCGGATATTAAAATAGATACTTCCGGCCTTATTCAGGTGAGTGAACAGATAGATATTGTTTCAGAAAGAAACATCTTTAAACGTGGAATTGTACGCTATTTGCCTTTAAGCAAAAAAGATAGCACCGGAAGACGCACGTTTCTAAACTACGAAATTCTTTCGGTTAAAAAAGAAAATAGTATAAGCCTTTATCATACCAAAAAAAACAATGGAAATCTTGAAATTTATGTAGGCGAAAAAGATGTTTTTATTCCAAATGGAAAGCATCATTACAGCATAACCTATACTGCCGAAAATACTATTGAATTCTTTCCTGCTTATGATGAACTCTATTGGAATGTTAATGGATTTGGTTGGGATTTTAATATCCCTGTAGTTTCGGCTAATATTTATTTCCCGGACAACGCAATTGTAAAACAAGCGGCCTGTTATACCGGTAAATACGGCTCTATACAATCCAATTGCGAACATCAGATTAAAGGAAATAAAGCTGAATTTAAAGCGTTAAATATAGCTCCTAATGAAAACCTGACCGTAGCTGCGGCAATTGACAAAGGGTTTATAAATGAACCTCCTCCGCCAACATTTTTTGAAAAATTCAGATTGTTGATTATCTCACTCATTTTTAGTGTTTTGTTGGGAGTTTATTACCTGTTTACATGGAGAAAGTATGGCGTTGACCCACATAAACCAACTGTTTATCCGCAATTTAAAGTGCCCGAACGCCTATCGCCGGCAAGTATGGGAATGATTCATAAAGAGCATTATTGGCAGGATTTGATAACCACTTCTATTGTAAACCTTGCCGTAAAAGGATATATCCAAATCAAAGAAAAAGAAGAAAAGTATATTTTCGGGCTTTTTAAAACTACAAAATACACCTTGATAAAACTGAGAAATCCATCTGATGGTTTACCCCCAGAAGAGTACCTTTTAATGGAAGATTTATTTTCCGGTAGAAAGCAAGTTGAATTAGACGGAAAATATGATACTTTTATAGAATCTGCTGTTAACAGCTATAGAAAAGAATTAGAAAAACAACATAAAGCCCTTATCAATGAAGGAAATAATTATAAATTTTTGGTTTTTCCTGTTTTGAGTATTGTCATTTTTTTGATAATTGCCGTTTTTACAGGTGCACGCTCAGGTGTAGTAGATCAAATTTTTCAATTCATAGTAGGTGGTATTAGCTTTGTCCCTTTTGTAGTTATCCTAACTATTTTTATCAATAAATTTAAAATAAATTGGAAGTGGTTTTTAGGAATTATTGTTTCAGGGCTTATTATTTTTACTATTCTCTCTACAATAATAAGTAGTCAACACAGAGAGAACTGGAATATGTATGGTGTTTTAGGCTTTTTATTGTATGCTGTTATTACTTTTTTACTGTATCAATATTTTATCAAAAGGCCTTCTAAAGAAAAATTACGAAAACAGTCTTTGATAGAAGGTTTTAAAATGTATCTGGATATGGCGGAAGAAAAACAACTACAACATTTTAATCCGCCCGAAGTTACCCCTAAAGTTTTTGAAAAATATTTACCTTATGCCATTGCCTTGGATGCAGAAGAGGTTTGGGGTGAAAAATTCAAGAAATATTTAGACAAATCTGCATTAGGAGAGAGTTACGAAAATAATTGGTATGTAGGTCACAATTTTAATGCTATAAACTTTGGACATCATTTAAACTCAAAATTATCCAATTCATTTAATTCGGCAGCTTCGCCACCCAGCAGTTCGGGAAGTGGTTC
>PDWJ01001204.1_pt1 | contig 32974 bp, 31 predicted proteins | sample 1430881 | NCBI WGS metagenome assembly PDWJ01 (sample SAMN01162460, study PRJNA174530) | Oral metagenome, whole genome shotgun sequencing project. | biome: Marine environment; feature: Marine mammal; material: Swab sample of the gingival sulcus; isolation source: swab sample of gingival sulcus...
GGGTTTGAAATAGTTGGCGTGAGTTCTCTTGTCTTTCCTGAAATTGTGCGTCATTTGCTTTCATAATCGGGTGTTTTTAAGCCCGACATAGGCGCAGAAATAATCAATGCAAGGCCTGCAAAGAGACGAAGTATCGAGCAGTTCACTTTAGCCTTGTCAGTGTTGAGTTTTGTGCCATACTTTCGCTGATCGAACACAGCCGATTTGGAAGTACAAGAGAGTCACCTCGAAGAAAATTCAAGAAATGGATTCAAAGTTGAATTGGAGATGAATTACGCCTCGGCAGGAACAATAACATCACACAGCATCAAACCATCAGCATCAATTGTACTGAGGTAGACGTACTGGAATGTATTCCCTTTTTCAGCGTCGTAGGGCGTTTTCACCTTGATGTAGTTCTCTGTAAAACCGTACATCCAACCGTCGTTGTTTTCGGTCTCAAACAAAACGGTTCCCGTTTTTCCGATGTTGCTTTCGTAAAAGGCACGCTTCTTCTTGTTAGAGAGCACATGAAGTTGTTTACTTCGCTCTTTACGAATGTGCATGGGAACTGAATCTCCCAATTTAATCGCGGTTGTTTTTGCTCTTTCCGAATAGGTGAAGACATGCAAATACGAAATGTTCAAATCTTTCAGGAAGTTTACGGTCTCCATAAACTCTTCATCTGTTTCACCAGGGAAACCAACAATTACATCTACACCAATGCAAGTGTCAGGGTTGGCCTTCTTGATCGATTCCACTCGGTTGGCAAACAAAGAACGCTCGTATTTTCGACGCATCGCTTTCAGTAATCGGTCGCTACCAGATTGCAAAGGGATATGAAAGTGTGGTACAAATCGCTTCGAATGATTCAAGGTGAAATCAATAATTTCATCCGACAACAAGTTGGGTTCAATTGAAGAAATGCGAAAACGATCGATTCCGTTTACTTCATCCAATGCCTTCACCAGTCCGAAGAAATCTTCATCACCTCCTTGACCAAAATCTCCAATGTTTACTCCAGTAAGTACAACTTCTTTAACATCGGTCTTCGCAATTTTTTGTGCTTCTTCAATCGTTTCCGCAATCGTAGCATTTCTACTTTTTCCACGGGCTAATGGGATCGTACAGAAGGTGCAGAAATAGTCGCAACCATCTTGCACTTTGAGGAAAGACCGTGTTCTGTCTCCGATAGAAAAGCCTGGAACAAAGTCTTTTGTTTCTTTGATGTTCTCGTTGTAGACAACTGTTTCCTCCGAAGTTTCATTCGTTTCGATGTGTTCGGCAAGATTAAACTTCTCGTTAGCACCCAAAACAATGTTTACGCCATCAATCGACGCAATTTCATCTGGTTTCAATTGAGCATAACAACCAATCACAGCAACATAGGCATCTGGATTCACCTTTTTGGCCTTTTTTACCAATTGACGACATTTCTTATCGGCATTCTCGGTAACCGAACACGTGTTGATTACGAAAACGTCTGGAGTGTTGTCAAAGTCAACTCTTGCATAACCCGCGTCCTCCAAAGATCGGGCAATAGTAGATGTCTCTGAAAAATTCAGTTTACATCCCAAGGTGTACAGCGCTACTTTTTTGTATTGATTCATTCGAGCTGCAAAAATACTCAGTTTGACGCTTTCATACAAGCAAGTTGATTTTGATAGATAAAATTCATTTCTTTGAAGGTTCATTAATCAACAATAAATCCCAGTAAGATATGCCAATTCGGATGGTAGAGGATGATCCTCAAGGTGGAAAAAAGAAGAAAAAAGTTGCCAGACGGTCTTCTAGAAGTGGGAATTCGATGTCGGGCGGTGGCATGAGTGGTGGACTCGGAAAAGTAGCAGGTGCATTATTACCGATGTTATTGAAAAAACCGAAGCTTCTGATTATCGTAGCTGTTGTAGGTATTGTTCTTTATTTCGTTTTAGGAAGAAGTTGCGATGTATCGTCTGTGATGAATGGCGATAATGGAATTTCGAATCTCTTTACAAGAGGAGGTGAGTTGGATAAAGAGATTTATGAGGAGACGGAGATTTATGAACCACTCGCAGATAATCGAAAAAATCCACTACCGGAACGCGTTTCTTTGCTGCAGTATGCTCCGAAGAGAAGGAATCAGGGGAGACAAGGTTCATGCGTAGCATGGGCAAGTGCGTATGCGGCGAGAACAATTCTTGAATCGAAAAGAACAGGGAGACGTCCAGATCAAGTGGCGTTCAGTCCTTCGTTTATGTACAATCAAATCAAAATCGACGGAAGTAATTGCCAAGGTTCGTACATCAAACGTGCGATGGATAATATGTATGGTCAGGGCGCAGTACCCTACAACGATTTCTCGTATGACGAAACGAGTTGTGCAAAGGAACCGAGTGCCATGTTAAAACGCAAGGCGAGCGATTTTAAAATCAAGGGGTTCCAGCGTTTAACAGAAGCAGGACAATCCCAGATGGAAGAAATGCTTTCAATTAAACAAAACCTAGCCAAGGGTTCTCCTGTGGTGATTGGAATGATGGTCGGTGGATCGTTCATGAGTAATATGATGGGGAAAGATGTGTGGATTCCGACACGGTCTGATTACAATAAAAGTGGTTTTGGCGGACACGCGATGTGTGTAATCGGCTACGACGACTTTAAAGAAGGCGGATCTTTCCAAATTATGAACAGTTGGGGAGAAGATTGGGGAAATAAAGGAGTATGTTGGGTGCGATACTCAGACTTCAAAGAATTCAATGTGGAATCCTACGGATTGTATCCAATGGGCGATGCAAATGCAAAAGTGGAAACGCGTTTCAAGGGGAGTTTTGGTCTAGAATTGAACAAAGGCAAGAAAAATATTGCTCTCAACTATATGGACGATTTCTATTTTGAAACGCAAAAACGCCTTTCAACAAGTGATAAATTCAAGGTTGAGTTTACGAATAATATCGAATGCTACACCTATATCTTTGGCGAAGAAACGGACGGCTCAAGCTATGTGTTATTTCCGTATACCGAAAAACATTCACCGTATTGTGGCATCACAGGAACTCGTTTGTTTCCGAGAGATCACTCTATGCAGCCTGATGATAAAGGAAGTAAAGACAAAATTGCCGTCTATATCACAAAGAAACCTATTGACTATACTGTCGTAAACAAAAAAATAAATAGCGCCAAGGGTTCAACCTTCGAAGAAAAAGTGACCAATGCGCTTGCTGGAGAGTACGAAGAGAATGTTCGTTTTTCTGCTGGAAGTGGTGTGGTGAATTTCGAAGCAAACGCCCAAAATGGAAAGGGTGTCGTGTTTGTAATCGGCGTGAACAAATAATATGAAACAAGAAGTAACTATTTCTTTTGATCGATACGATCATTGGAACGAATTGTCCGATCGAGATCAAGAATTGGTCGAAAAAGCATTTGCTGTGAGCAAAACGGCCTATGCACCCTACAGTAAATTTCATGTTGGAGCGTCTTTGAGATTGTCCAATAATGAAATTGTAACCGGAAGTAATCAAGAGAACATTGCCTATCCATCTGGATTGTGTGCGGAGCGTGTGGCGCTTTTTTATACAGGTGCAAATTATCCGAACGAAATGATTGAAACCTTATGCGTCGTAGCAGAAGGTGATTTACTTCCAACGGATAAAATTTTATCGCCTTGTGGTGCATGCCGACAAGTAATGTTGGAAACAGAGGTGCGACAAAAAAAATCGTACCGCATTATTTTGGTAAGTCAGAATGGTGTTACAATTGTGTTTCATTCTGCTGTAGATTTACTTCCCTTAGCATTTGGTATTACCGATTAATCACAAAAAAAAATGAGATCATTTATTGCACTTCTTTCAGTTGTCGTCATACTCCTTTCTTGTCAATCAACTAAACCATTGATAGATGGTGATAGCGAGCAGAATAAAAACATTGTTTCTGGTGAAGTAACTCGAAATTTGATGTCTTCGGATAAAGCAGACACCGTTGAAAGTTCGATCCAATACATGTTTTATGAAACAACCGAACTTCCGTATCAAGACACGGTAAACCGAATGATCAAGGAGTTCATTTCTGGAGTCGTTTCATACGGTACAGGTGCAACAGATCAAAATTCGCTTCTTTCAGTAGATTATATGAACGAGTCGATTGATGAGTTCGCAGATGAGTATAATCGTCAATTGGAATTTGTTGAAGGTGGCGGAGTGTGGACGACTGAAGCATCCATTCAAATTAAGGAAAGAGGCTCCGACTATGTGGAACTATCTTTGTCGAATTGGAGTTATTCGGGAGGTGCACACGGAATTGGTGGAGCAGGGGAGTTTATCATCGATATGAAAACTGGGAAGGAATTATTTCTCACAGATTTCATCTCAGATGTGAATGAATTAACAAGAATTGCAGAGGAAATTTTCAGAGCAGATCAAGAGTTAGCTGCAGATGCAAATTTGATCGAGGAAGGGTACTGGTTTCCAGAGGGTAATTTTCAGTTGAATGAAAACTTCGAGTTTAATGGTGAAACACTCGATTTTCTTTACAACGTGTACGAAATAGCTCCGTACGCAGCGGGCTCAATTACCATTTCTATTCCAATGAGTCAAGTGAAACCTCTACTTAAACGCAAAGTACACTAATCCAATCCTGTATTTGCGAGCAATTGGCTTGACATTATCCCTTGTATATTGTTGAATATGAAGGCTTTTTGTGATTACTTCCTTTTCGCTATAAAATCGCTCTGTTACATAGAGAATTTTATATATTTGCTCCTCGATAATTAAATTAGCATCATGGCGGGAAATGATAAAAAAACACCGACGAAATCTACGCGAAAATCGAAAGCAGCTGCGAAATCGAAATTCTCGAAGGATACATATATAAAGTGGTACAAAGACATGCTTCTCATTCGTAAGTTCGAGGAGAAGGCAGGACAACTTTACATTCAACAGAAGTTTGGTGGTTTTTGTCACCTTTACATCGGGCAAGAAGCAATCGTTGCAGGTACAGCGAGCGCTAGTCAAAAAGGAGATAAACACATGACTGCCTACCGTGATCATGGTCACCCAATTGCACTCGGAACTGATCCGCGTGCATTAATGGCGGAGCTTTACGGTCGAACAACAGGTTGTTCAAAAGGAAAAGGTGGTTCGATGCACTTCTTCGATAAAGAAGTAAACTTCATGGGGGGACACGGAATTGTTGGAGCGCAAATTCCAATGGGAGCAGGTGTTGCCTTTGCTGAAAAATACAACGAGACAGACAATGTCGTTTTCGTTTCAATGGGGGATGGTGCTGTTCGACAAGGAGCATTGCACGAAACATTCAACATGGCAATGAACTGGAAGTTGCCCGTAGTGTTCATTATTGAGAACAACAACTACGCAATGGGAACTTCAGTAAAGCGTACAACAAATGTAACGGACCTCTCTAAAATTGGTCTGTCTTACGAAATGCCTTCTAAATCGGTGAATGGAATGTCTCCTGAAGCAGTGCACGAAGCAATTGAGGAAGCAGCGGATAGAGGTAGAAGAGGTGACGGTCCAACATTGTTGGATATCCGAACATATCGATATAAAGGTCACTCAATGTCTGACCCGCAAAAATACCGTACGAAAGAAGAGGTTTCTGAATGGATGGAACAAGATCCTATCGAATACTGTAAATCAGTAATCCTCAAAAATAAGTGGATGTCAGAAGACGAAATTTCAGAGGTTGAAGCGTGGGTAAAGAAAGAAGTGAAAGAATCGGTAGAATTTGCCGAAAACTCACCTTACCCAGAAGGGAAAGAATTGTACGAAGACGTATATATGGAGGAGAATTATCCATACATTATTGAATATTAGAATAGTTAATCGAAAGAGAATATGGCGGAAGTAGTTTACATGCCGAAGTTGAGCGACACGATGACGGAAGGTGTAGTTGCTGAATGGAATAAGAAAGTCGGCGATGCAGTTTCTGAAGGTGATGTCCTTGCGGAAATCGAAACGGACAAAGCAACTATGGAGTTTGAATCATTCTACGATGGTGTGCTGTTGCATATTGGTGTAGAAAAAGGACAAACGGCTCCTGTTAATTCTTTGCTCGCAATTATCGGTGAGGAAGGAGAAGATATCGAAAAGGTGTTGGCTGAAGCAAAATCGGCGGCTCCTGAAGAAAGTGCTGAGGAAGAGAAAGAACCTGCAAAGGAAGAAGCAAAGCCTGCCTCAACGCCAGCTCCAAAACCGAAACAGGAAGCAAGTCAACCAACGCCAGCACCAGCACCTGCTGCTTCGAAACCTTCAGTAACGGAAGGTAACGATCGTGTGTTTGCTTCGCCTTTGGCCAAGAAAATGGCGGAAGAGAAGGGAATTGACTTAACGAACGTTGTCGGGACAGGAGAAAATGGACGAATTGTAAAACGTGACATTGATCACTACGTACCATATATTCCTGCAGTAGGTGGTTCGCGTAAGCCGCATGTTGGTGTGGAGACATTCACAGACGAGCCAATTTCTCAAATGAGAAAAACAATCGCGAAGCGTTTATCAGAAAGTAAATTCACAGCGCCACATTTCTACTTAACAATTGAGTTGGACATGGATCGTGCAATCGATCTTCGTACTTCATTGAAGGAGCAGGCAGATATCAAGATTTCATTCAACGATATGGTGATCAAAGCTTGTGCTTTGGCATTGCGTGAGCATCCTGCAGTAAACAGTGCTTGGTTGGGAGATGTGATTCGTAGAAATGAGCACGTACACATCGGTGTAGCGGTTGCGGTTGATGAAGGTTTACTCGTTCCTGTTATTCGTTTTGCGGATGGTAAAGGAATGCCAGAAATTGGAGCTGAAGTACGCGAATTGGCAACAAAAGCGAAAAATAAGAAATTACAACCATCTGAGTGGGAAGGAAATACATTTACCATCTCTAACTTGGGAATGTTCGGAATTGAAGAGTTCACGGCAATTGTGAATCCACCAGATAGCTGTATCATGGCAGTTGGAGGAATCCGTCAGGTACCTGTTGTGAAAAATGGCGAAATTGTTCCTGGAAACGTAATGAAAGTTACTCTGTCGTGTGATCACCGCGTAGTGGATGGTGCAACTGGAGCAGAATTCTTGAATACATTCAAAAATTACATGGAGAATCCAGTGTTACTGGTTCTTTAAGAAAACATCAATAATTGAAAAAGCTCAGGTGTTAATCTGGGCTTTTATTTATTCTTTGCGGAAAGAAAATACAAAGATGAAATAGGCGAGTAGTTCTTATTCGCGAAATGAATGAAAATGGAAATAGCAATCATAGCACACGACGGTAAAAAAGCTGAAATGGTTCAGTTTTTAAATGAACACAAAGAGGTGCTGCAACGACATAATGTACACCTTGTTTCAACGGGGACAACAGGACAAAAAGTAGAAAAAGCGGGGTTTGAAGTAACAAAATTACTTTCTGGCCCATTGGGAGGTGATGCGCAAATTGCAGCGCGTGTTGCCGAAGGAAGGTGCGATATGGTAATTTTCTTCCGAGATCCTCTCGAAAAGCATCCACACGAGCCAGATATTTTCATGCTCATGCGTATGTGCGATGTCTACGATGTACCACTCGCTACCAATCCTTCAACGGCGGAACTCTTCTTTAAGAATCTTGCGATTTAAGCAATCATTCTAGGCACAAAGGAACAATCCTCCTTCTATAAGTAAAAGATACTTTTTTTTCATTCACAAGACACTGGCTCTTAAACGATGGACAGTATGTTAATGTAATTATAATCGGTTGTCAATCTACAATATAATTGTATATTAGCTTTAGCTAAAGGTGATTTAACTAACTCCGCAAACTCTTAACACATCATGTGGGGGAGGTTAATCCTGCTACTTTTAATAACCAAATAACTACATATGCGAATGTTTCAAACGGTAAGCGTTTGGACGTTGACTATGCTAACTCTGCTAATGTCAGGCTACACTTTCAGCCAGGCAACAATCAACGTTCGTGTTATTTCTGTTCAAGCTCAGAACTCAGTCGATTGCGACGGATTCCTAACAGGTGATAGCGATTTCGTCTGGGAATTTTTAGCCACAGACAATTCACTCGGTAATTCCAATAACAACCCTGTCCTTTTCGGTGTGTTAGGTGATTTCAATTTTGCCTATCAAAACGGAAACAATGGACCGTACACAATGGTGGCGCCAGGTGGAGGATTTTCACCAAGCAATGGCTTGTATTTTTCACACGATTATGTGTGTCCAACGGATGTTCCTACAAATATTTCCATCGATTGGCGTGCCTACGAAAATGATGATTTACTCTTCAATTATTCACTCGGATTGGGTGGTTCGGAAGGAGAAACAGCAAATCAAACGGTGAACATGGCGGTGCCTGCAGGAGCCGGAACGAATACGCAAACGTACACAGCAACCAGCACGGATGGCGGGTGTAATCAAACGTATTCCATCACATTTGAAGTGGAACGCATTCCGATTGTTCTCAATTATTTAGAAGATAATATTTGTGATGCTCAGCAAGTGGCATTGAATACAACCTACACCTTAGGGTGGTGTCCCTCAGCTACGCTGGAACCAAATGAACCACATACAGGAGATGTCAGTGCGAATGGATCGGTATGGGTGAAATTTGTGGCGCCTGCGAGTGGAGAAGTGGAAGTGACAACGGATTTAAGTGGAACAGAATTCGGAACGTATTTCCAAATTTATCACGCGGCTGATGGTTTGAACTGCGGAAATGGAATCCAACCAATTACGGGAACGTTGATAAAGGATAAGTTTGAATATTTATCCAATCATCAATTTTCAGACGGAACGGATTTCCTTGGAGTTGATCCTGAAGCTGAAATTCAGTTAGATGCTTGTAATCCCGTTCCTTTATTTTCTTACCAAAAAGTACATGCCGGTGAAACATACTATGTACAGCTTTCTGCGGATAACGGAGGAGAAAGAGGATACTATGAGTTCCGTGTGAATGACCTCGGTGGAGGAAGTCCTCCCAATGCGGAAGATATTCCATGTAATTCGCCCGTTACGGCATTCGGAACAACACCAATAAGCTCGAATGCAGGTTCGCCAGCTTCGATGAACTTAAGTTTTGGTTGTGCATTCGACAGTGGAAATGATTTTGGTGAGGTGGGCGATGTCCATACTTCTCCAGATCCTAGTGAATACCACGCGTATGATTACGATCACAATGCAGAAGGAAATTCGACAGTGAACGAATCAGTTTGGTTGAATTTTGTTGCTCCAAATAGTGGACGTATTGTCTATGAAACGGATTATCAAAGTGGAGTCTATTCGGAAGATGCTGCTCTCTTTGGTTTCGATAAGCGATTCGGACCTGGAGTACCTGCTGATTACAATTGTGCTAACCTCGAATTCATCGATGCAGAAGAAGGAGGTGTCAACGGAATTTTTGGTGGGGGAGTTGAAAGTGCAATCATCACGCAACAATGTTTGGAACCAGGATATTCCTACTATGGAATGGTAGATCCTGCAAATAACTTGACAACTTTCAATACACAAGACATTGATACGTGGTTGTACGATCCAAGTGTGGATGATCCAATCAATAATCCTCCGGGAAATGATATTTTATGTTTGGCTTCGATCGATCCAATTTATGAGGTGCCAGTGACACCTGCTGGGTTAACGCCGCCGTTCAATGCGGTAGCAGGAAGCAACGAACGTGCCTGTCGTGAATATTTGGCTGGTGAGCCGCCTGCAGCACCGCTTCAAGCAGATCGCGCAGATCAAACAGTTTGGCATTATTTTACTGTTCCTCCTTCTGGAGCTATTGAAATGAATATTCGTGCCTACATCGGGATGGATACGCTTCGCTACGCGATGTACGAATTTTTAAATGGAACGGATTGCTACGGAGGGCTTAATCCTGCTACATATACACAGGATGGAACGCAAACAACGCCAATCATTACGCCATTTTTAACAGGTTCGGCAGGATTTGATGGAACGCAAGAGTCCGTATGTTGTTTAACTCCAGGTTCACTCATGGCAATTCAATTGGATGGTGGATCTCCTGGGGATGAAGGGCAATACATCATCGAGTACATTCGAGAAGTAGAAAGCTATTCGGGTGATACGTATGTGGAGCTCGCCAACGCTACAGTGGTTGATTTGACTTCAACGGATACAGCGTTTGTTTGTTTTGGTGATGATTTAACACCAGGAAACTTATTGGATGGAAATGGTGAGCCAACTTTGGATATTCCAGCGTGTTTGACGCCTGGCTTCGTAATGCACAGCACGCTTCCTGTTCCTGATCCAGTAATGGGATCTGGATTTACATACATTGATACGGCGCAAGGATTAACGAGCGTGTTTACAAATAATACCAACGGTTCTGGAACCTTCGGAAATCCATTGTTCAACACGGTATACTACGTATCATCTATGGCAGACGATCCTGCCGCTTGGGGAGATTTCTTATGCTCTTCTTCAACGGTTGATAATACGGTGCAAGTAGTGTACTTGGAACCTGTTGTTCCTTTCTCATTCTACGATAATACACTTTGTGAGATCACGTTCTCTGCAACGGGTGGAATGAGTGCCTTCAACGGTTCTTTATTCTCCTATACGATTCAAGATCCAACCATGACGGTTGTTCAATCAGGAACTTTTGCTGGAGTAACAAACGTGGTCTATGCAGTTCCATCGGCAGCAGTTTACACGATCACGGTGGATGACGGTAGCTGTCCGTATACATTCACCATTGATGCTAGTGCATGTGGAAACCCATGTATCGTGAATCCGAATATCAACTACGTGAATGCAACGATTTGTAACGGAGAATCGATCTTCTTGGAAGGAGCGAATCAAACAACGGCAGGTACGTACACAGACATCTTTACGGGTGCAAACGGTTGTGATAGTACGATTTACACGACAGTAACGGTTCTCGAACCAGTCGCAGTGTCCAACGCGGTTACAATATGTACAGGATCTTCGTATACTGTTGGAACAAGCACGTACACAACGGCAGGACAATACGTAGATGTATTTACAGCGGCCAACGGTTGTGATAGTACGGTGACAACAAACTTGTTTGTGGAGTCTGAGATTTCAACGAACATAGTAGAAACAATCTGTACGGGATCAGTTTACACTTTTGGCGGACAAAACCTCGTAACATCAGGAACGTATTTCGATACACTTGTTGCAGGTGGTGGTTGTGACTCGGTGGTGACGCTCTTCTTAACGGTAACGCCATTAATCACGAATTCTATTACAGAAACTATCTGTGAGGGAACAAGTACCAATTTCGGTTCTCAGACCTTATCATCTTCTGGAACGTACACTGAAATGTTCTCAACAGCAACTGGATGTGATTCACTCGTAACCATGTATTTGTTCGTTACACCAACCATCCAGCACGCAATGTCGGAGGTGATTTGTGAAGGACAATCATACACATTAGGAACACAGACCTTGTCGACTTCGGGTACATACACTGAAATGTTTACAACGGTAACAGGCTGTGATTCCATCGTTGAATTGTTCTTGACAGTTTCTGATCCGTTGGATTCAACCATTTACGACTCAATTTGTGAGGGTGAATCGCTTGAATTTGGTTCACAAGTGTTGACAGTATCCGGTGTGTACACTGAGAACTTCCCGACGGCTGGAGGTTGCGACTCATTGGTAACGCTTGAACTACAAGTGTTGGATTGTGAGGCCTTATTGCAAATCAGTAATGTGTGTACGCCGAACGATGATGGTCGAAACGATACATGGCGTGTCAGCGATCTCAATCAATTGGCAGGTTGTACAGTCCAGATTTTCAATAGATGGGGAGAACTCATGTATGAAACAACGGATTATCAAAATGAGTGGGCAGGAACCAAAGATGGTGAAGTGTTACCAGACGGTGCGTACTACTACACGATAACCTGTGATGAAGAAAGGGAGTACCAAGGTGTCATTAACTTAATGAGATTTAAAAAGTAAGAGCCATGAAAGCATTCAATAAATATATCGTAGTTGGTGTAGTGAGTATGATCGCTTCTGGGGCTTTTGCTCAGCAAACGAGACAAACCAATTTATACAATTACAACAAGTTCTCGCTCAATCCTGCGTATGCCGGGGCGAGTGGTTGTACTGAAGTGAATTTCTCCCACGTTAATCAATGGGTGAAGGTGGAAGGAGCACCCAACACGAGTTTTGTAAGTGCCAATACGGCCTTTGGACGTGGTTGGGGAGCTGGAGCTGATTTGTTGATCGATCGCTTAGGTCTTTTTCAACAAGTTTCGGCAAATGGTGCTGTTTCGTATGGCTTTTCTATCGCTAGAAAGCATAACATTCGATTAGGAATTAGCGCAGGCTATTTTCAGATGAGAATTGATCCAACCGATGCCATTGCATTCGATGCAGGAGATCAGATCGTGGATGGAGGAGTACAAACAGCGAGTTCCTTGAATACATCTGCAGGAATTCTTTACCAATTCGAAGGACTAGAGTTGTCATTTGCGACCAAACAATTACTGGAAGGTCGAACGAATTTCAATTTTAGCGGACTAGATGGATACGGACTAAGACGCCATTATTCAGCGTATGGTGCGTACGATATTCCGCTAAATAAACAATTGACCTTGAAACCGAACATTCTGTACAGAGGTGTCGGAAATGTGCAACAATTCGATTTTAACGCGGATATCAACTACAGCGATTTCATCTATGGAGGAATTGGCTGGAGAACACAAGTAGGACTTGTAGCGCGACTGGGCGTCAACATCCGTAAACTTTTCTTCCTAGGATATGCCTACGAAACACCCATGCAAAATTTGGCTTCCTATGGTTCTGGATCGCATGAAATTACCCTCGGATTGAAATTCTGCAAAAAGAAGAAAGAGGAAATTGTTGATCCAATTGCGGAAATTCCTCCGGTTCCTGATACGGTAACCATTATGGATACAGTCGTCATTGCAACAGTAGATACCGTTTTCATTGAGAAGCCTGCCGACGACGACGTGACGAAAGCCATGCTCAATGCTTCTGAGAGTTTAGAGTTTATCTACGATAAAGCCATTATTGTAGAGGATTCGTACGATCCATTGAACGCGTTGACCAACATCTTATTGGTAAGAAAAGATGTAAGCATTCAACTTGATGGACACACGGATGGAGACGGAACAGAAGCGTACAACATGAAGCTGTCGAAAGATCGTGTGGAAGCAGTCAAACGATTCTTGGTTGCGAACGGTGTGGACGAATCCCGAATCAAAACGGATTACCACGGAGAATCGCAGCCGATTGCATCCAACGATACGGAGGAAGGAAAGGCGAAAAATAGACGAGTAGAGATGAAAATTATTACGGAATAACCATTCATAAATTGACGGTAGAAGAGAATTTTATAGAGAGCGCACGTAAACAATTCGAGTATTACAAATCGCTTGGAGAGAAGACGATCGCTCAATTGAAAGAGGAAGAATTGTTCTGGCAGTTCAATGCGGAAAGTAATTCCATTGCAATTACAGTAAATCATTTGTGGGGAAATATGATGTCCAGATGGACGGATTTCCTTCAGTCAGACGGCGAGAAAGAGTGGCGAAATCGAGACTTGGAGTTTGAATCGGTGATCAAAACAAAAGACGAATTACTTGAAAAATGGGAAGCGGGTTGGTCATGTCTCTTTGAGGCCATCGATTCCATAAATCAGGATAATTTTGGTTCAGAAATCTTCATTCGAAATCAACGACATACGATTGTAGAAGCGGTGAGCCGACAAATGATGCATTACGCGTATCATGTGGGGCAAATCGTATATGTAGGACGGATGATCAAGGGAAAAGATTGGCAAAGTTTGTCGATTCCCAAGGGAAAATCCACCGACTACAATGCTGAAAAATTTTCCAAAGGAGAACACGGCGGACATTTCACAGATGGACTAAAATAGGGCAAAAAAAGGAATGTGTTCTTTGATTTGTGGTTTCGATTGATGTATCTTCGGCATCTTTACAGAAAAACCACTAATCATTATGATCCAGAATCTATTTCCATTTGTACTTTCATTTGTCTTGAGCCTTATTGCTTTTAGTAGTCAATCGCAAATTATTATATCTATTGGTAACCCAGTCGATGGAGGCGAGGGTTCCGGAAATAGTATGTTTGATGTCTTCATTGAGGGAGGCGACGTAAATACCACAGGCGCACCGATTACAGGTTCCCTTTCTTATGGTGGAACAGCAACTTCGGGGGCGGATTTTACGCCAGTCAACTCATTTTCAATACCTGATGGAGCCAGTTCAACAACAATTTCCATTGTCGTTCTCGATGATGCATTAGTGGAATGTGACGAATCCATAATAGCGACACTTTCCAACTTGAATACCGGAATGGTCAATCCTTCTGCAAGTACGGATACCGCTTATATCATTGATGATGAGTGTACGAATAATATAGATGAACTCAACGAAGTTGGTTTGACTGTTTACCCAAATCCAGTTGCACATTTTGTACACTTTGAAGCGGAACAACAGATGTCAAATTATGCCATTCTAGATGTCCATGGTCGTATTATGAATGCTGGAAAAATAGATGGAATGAAGCATCAAATAGCGCTCGACTTCTTATCGAAGGGTACCTACTTTGTTGAAATTCATTTCGAAAACGGTAAGTCGATCAACCGAAAGTTGGTGAAAGAGTAAACTATTACATATTAACTTTTTAGGAATAATTAACGACTTCGATTCAGTGAATGTCGTGCAGTATAATTCGCATCCATATCTTTTTTGTATTTATTGAAAACCACTTATTATGTTTATTCAAAAAATCCTTCCGTTTTTGCTGTCGATTTTCGTCAGTTTCATTGCTTTCAATATTGAAGCCCAAATAGTTATATCCGTTGGTAATCCTGTCGATGGGGCCGAAGGTTCTGGAAATATAACGTTTGATGTATTTATTGAGGGAGGAGGTGTAAACACAACAGGTGCACCCATTACAGGTTCCATTGCGTACGGAGGTTCAGGAAGTGCAGCTTTCGATTTTACGCCTGTCAATTCATTTTCGATTCCCATTGGTGCGAATTCTACAACGATTACGTTGGTTGTGATTGATGATTTGATGGATGAAGGGCTTGAATCCGTTGCTGTTATTCTTTCGGGGAGCCCGAGTACAGGGACGTATGGAAATACGGTTGCAACAGCTTACATTATCGATAATGACGGAAACTTGATTGTTTCAATAGGATCGCCGGTAAATGGAATGGAAGGCAGTACAAATGTATCGTACGTTATTTCATTGGATAACGGAGCAGTGAATAATACAGGAACAGATCTTATAGGGTCAATTAGCTTCTCTGGAACGGCATCTAGCGGGGTGGATTACGCAGGGCCGACGACTTTTGTTATTCCTAATGGAGGTTCTTCCACAACTCTTACGCTTGTTTTGCCAGATGATGCATTACTCGAATGCGATGAAACCGTGAATGCTACAATAACGGGTGTTTCTGTTGGGATGGTGAATCCTGCTGCTATGACCTCTTCTGCCATTATCATTGATGACGAGTGTAGTTCAGCAGGAATTTCCATTGGATCACCAGTGGATGGAACGGAAGGTGCAAGTCCCGTTTCTTTTGTGGTGGGATTAGACGGAGGAGTTGTGAACTCAACCGGAGCAGCAATTACGGGGTCTGTATCATACATAGGAACGGCTACCGATGCGAGTGATTACATTGGAGTTACTGGTTTTTCGATTGCCAATGGAGCGAATTCAACGACAATTTCTATTGCAGTTATCGATGATATATTAGTGGAATGCGATGAAACGGTACTCGCAACAATTTCCAATCCAAGTGTAGGAACGATTAATACGTCTACGTCCTCAGCAATTATTGTAGATGACGAATGCAGTCAAGTTGGAATTTCTATTGGTTCACCAATGGATGGAGTAGAAGGTGGAAACGATGTGTCTTTCGTTGTTTCACTAGACGGTGGAGTGGTAAATGCTACAGGATCGGCAATTACGGGCTCAGTTTCCTACGCTGGAACGGCGACCGCTGCTGTTGATTTTTCTGAAGTTACCGCATTCTCAATTCCAGATGGCGCAAGTTCAACCATTATTTCTCTAACTGTTTTAGACGATGTACTGCTGGAATGCGATGAAACCGTTGTTGCAACGATTTCAAATCCAAGTATTGGGATAATTAATACAGCGAATTCGAGTGCAATTATTGTGGATGATGAATGTCTAGCACAGTACAGCATCTCTATTGGCTTACCCGTAGATGGGGAAGAGCAAGTTTCAGATGTTGCTTTTACTGTTTACCTAGAAAACGGAGTAATCAATACTACTGGTTCGGCAATAACTGGATTGATTAACTTCACAGGAACAAGTACCCCAGTCGATTTTGGTTCGTTGCCGTCTATTTTCTCTATTCCAGATGGTCAGTCCTCGACGTCGATCGTTTTATCTGTGCTTGATGATAATTGCATTGAGATGGTGGAAACAGTAATTGCAACGATTTCAAACCCGAGCACGGGATCAATTAATATTTCAAGTTTAACAGCGAATCTTATAGACGATGATGCCACATCAGCGAGTATTTCCATAGGAAACCCTGTTGACGGGTTCGAAGGAGGAAGCGATATGAGTTTTGATATCTTTTTTGATAATGGCTTGGTAAATTGCTCTGGGGCGCCGATCACCGGGGAAGTTTCCTTCGGTGGAACGGCAACAGCGGGTAACGATTTTGTCAATTACATTACGTTCGCGATTCCTGACGGTTCAAGCTATGTCACTCATCTTTTGCCTGTTGCTGACGATGTGTTAGACGAGTGCGATGAAACGGTTACCGCTATGATTTTCAATCCAAGTGTGGGGGTGATCAATCCAATGGCAGATACCTCTACGGCAATCATTTTCGACAATGACTGTACCAATAACATAAACGAATTGAATGATATTCAACTGAAATTGTACCCGAATCCTATTCGTGATCAGTTGAGTGTGGAGGCAGATACACGAATTTCTTCTTTTGTGTTGTATGATTTGAATGGTCGTCAAATTCTTGGTGAGCAACTTATTAATTCAACAAGTCTTATCATTTCCTTCGATCAATTAGCGAAAGGTTCCTACATCATTCAGGTTGATTTTGAAAACGGAAGGAAGTACATCGATAAACTTCTGAAGAAATAGATATTTTTCAATGAATATGGAAAGGGTGATTCAGAAATGAATTGCCCTTTGTTTTACCCCAAACTCACGTTTTTTACCAGCGATCCATGAGTAATTTCGAACGCAAGGTATCCATGATCCTCGACATGTCTGGATGATCTGTTTGAATCAAAAAGGCATTGAGCGTTGAAAGCAAGGTATTTCCTTCTTGGGGGATAAATGCCCAACCTTTAATGGAATCACTGCTGATAATCATGTTGTTGGCAATCACAATGGCATGGGAAAAAATCCGACCTTGAAATCCAATACGTCGGCCACGCTCAAAAATGACGTTAGAATCAAACTTCGTAGATGTTGAGATGTGCGGGTTCTGCGCAATCAGTTCCAGAATTTCTTCTTTGGTAAGCTTTTGTTTGAGTCCGATATTGAAACGAACGGCGTGCATTAACTGACTGGGCGTAGTGACGTCGGAAGAAGTGACATCGGGTAGAATTTTCTTCGTTGCGAATAAATCCACTACATCAACAGAGTGATGCGTTCCAATTTGCTCGTCCAAGTGGCGCGCAACCACATTTGCTGTTACCAATCGTTGATGATTTCCGATGTCTTCAGATCGCCGAACGACCACGAAATCCGAACTTGTATGATTTTCCAGCTGATCTCCTGTAAAGGTTGAAAGCAAACTCGCAAGTGAATGCGTATTGCAGGAAACAACGTGAACGAATTTCTTCTTTCGAATGGCTGCGTCATTGAGTCCACTCATGTACGAAACGCCGAATTTCTTCTCACTTCCTTGCGCGCACGCACCTTTCAAGTTGGGAAGATCCACATACCATTGCTTGTTTTGCATGCCACCGCCATTGTTCGTACAGTCAAAGATGTAATCGATGTCATCAATAACGTCATCTAGGAACTCGTAGTCAGATTCTGCTAAACGCGAGCAAACACGCACCCCCTGCGATTGCAAGTATGTCAAATCATCCAATTGCCAAGGAAGTGGTTTGTTTTTTAAGGCAAAGACAGCATCAATTCCCAATAATTCTTGATGTTCGATGAGTAAGGCGAGGAGAGTAGTGCCGATGTTTCCAATTCCGTTGACGAGAACTTTCATGTAGTAGGCTTTTTGTGAATCAATTGTTTCGTATGTTTCTTTCCGATGAAGGGAACAAGAAAGGATTTCCAGAGAATGGTAAGGTCTGTTTTTGCCGATCGCGTGTCGATGTATTCCATGTCGCATTGCCAAGAAACATTGGCGTCGCACACATTCACCAACTGCGCCATTCCCGAAATGCCCGGTTTCACACTCCAACGCTTTTCATGCGAAGCATCATCCCATTTCAAACGAACAATATCTGCATGGGTGAGTGGACGTGGACCAACAAAATTCATTTCGCCCTTCATGATATTGAACAATTGCGGCAACTCGTCCAATCCTGTTTTGCGCAACACGCGACCAATTCCTGTAATTTTCCCCTTATGCATCGTGCGCACTTTATACACGAAAAACGGTTCTTTGTTCAAACCAATGCGTTCCTGAATAAAAACGGGCGTTTTGAAATCCCAAATCCAGACGAAGAATAAGGTGAGAAGCATCACAGGTGAGAGGAGAAGTACAAAAAGCGCTGCCAAGAATTGTTGCATAGGCTAAGATACGAAAAGGGATTTTCCTATGAAGTGAAATAAGTGAATTAATACTTAGATCGTCCAGTATTGATTACAAGTCTTTGGTATTCATTTAGTTCGAGTTCCTAAAACAAAATAACCCGACCAATTAGATCGAGCTATTAATTTTTTCTAAAAACCCATTTTCGGATTTCCTCTTCAGTGAATGTTAGGTGCGTCATGTAGAACAGTACAAAGCAAATCTAATGAATCAGCTTTTTATAAAAAAGACCTTTAGATGTTGCTTAGGTGAAATGTACACATTTTTGTTTGTAAATTGCTATTGGATAGTGATTTAATTTTAGTCATTGAATGCATTTCTCGTAAAATCCGATTATCAAGGTGCGGAATTCCGCACTTTTCAAATATTGCACGTTTTTAAACCTCAAAAAAATGTTAAGATCAACGCTTGCTATTTTCATGTTTAAGGAAGATTTTTCAATTTTGAAGACAAATGAAAATACCATGAAAACAACGATTATTTTATTCTTTCTAAGTATTACTTCCGCGTTTGCTCAGGTAGATTGCAACCGTTTGGAAGCAAATTATTCGGGAAAGTGCGAATCGTACAACGAACGAACGGGAATCAGATCTTCGTATTCGTACAAAAAAGGCGAATTACACGGAAAGTTTGATGAATTGTACAAAAACGGCCAGCTTCGATCGAGTGGAGCCTACAAAAAAGGATGGCTGCATGGAAAATTCAATGCCTACTATCCAACAGGTGAGCAAATGACCGTGGCCAAGTTCAAATCGGGCTCGGGAGATTTTGATATGTTTCACGAAAATGGCGCAAATAAGGTGAGAGGCCAATTTGAAGAGGGGATAGCAGTTGGAAATTGGAAGTTCTACGATGCGAATGGAGAGTTAACTCGCGAAATGGATATGGCGAATGCACGCGTAAATATGCATGCGTTTTTGGTAGGAGCAGAGGCCATTCGTCAGCCTAACGCCTTTGATGATTTCTTTGGCGGTGACGGTTCAGGATTTACATTCTCATTTGGAGGCGACATGGATTCAACTTTCGCTCGAATGAGGAACCAAATGAATGAATCAATGCAACGTATGCGCGCTCAAATGGATCAAATGATGCAAGGATTGTCTGACACTTCTTTTTCGCGTTCTTTTCAATTTGATACAACCTTTACGTTCAATAATTTTGATGATATGGATGGATTCTTCAGTTTCAAATCCTTCGGAGATTCATCCAATAATTTTTCATTTCACTTTGATACCATCATTGGAAACCTTCCAAATAATTCAAACGCCTTTTTCAGAACGAATCACGATTTGGTTGATTTTCCAGACACCGATCCAAGTTTTGTAGGAGGAGAAGAAAGCATGAAAGCATTCGTGAAAAATGAGATGGGACCTTTGGACGCAGAGCACGAATATATAGTTGGTGATGTTTTCATAGAAGCGATTATTGAAAAGGATGGAAGTGTAAGCAATGCGCGAATTGCACTAGGTTTAGAGAGCGAAGCACAGAATGCGGAAGCACTACGAATAGCCAAGTCGATGCCGAAATGGAACCCAGCGACGGTAGATGGCGAACCTGTGCGAAGCAGATGCATAATTCCAATTAAGTTCAAGTGATCTCTCGGATCATATTATCGAAATATAAACTTAACTAACTGTAAGTCAACTCAATGAAAATAATTACTTGAATTAACATTTTTTTCTTTATATTTGTTTATGCGGAATTCCGCATAGCACTATTAAAGTATTCCACATTGATAGTCTAGGTTGAGGGAGTTATTTTTACCACATTGAATGACCTAACCACTAATTCATTCAAAACGGGAAAAGGGAGTGAACGCTTCCTTTTGTCGTTTCTAGAACTTTCCTCCAGAATTATGTTCACTATTCGGAAAGTGTTATCTTGCATAAAAAACGTGATCAACATGAATGTGAAACACCTACTATTTTTTGCACTAATCGTTACCGCTTCGTTCGCGAATGCGCAATCATTAAATAAAACAGAACCTCAACAATTTTGGGACACGAACATTCAAGCAATCTTGGATGAAGATGTTGATGTAGTTGTGGAGCAAGCCTATTTTCCAATGTCTACATTCGAGGGAGATTGGTCTAAACGAGATTTTAAAAATTCATTTGATGTGATCTTTGATCGTTCTGTGCTTGAAGCGCTCGGGAAGCAAACTTATCGCGATATTCAAGCTACGAATGGAACAGATGGATTAACATACAAGGTTGTTGTTATGACCTATACGGAAATTGATGGTGAACTGTACGAAAGTGCCACAATGCTGTACTTCCAAAAGTTCGATGATGAGTGGAAACTCTTCAAGATTGACATGGCCGGCTAATTTTTTTCTAACATGCGTAAGGTACTCCCACACCTCCGAAAATCGGCTTCCATTCTTCTGATTAGCCTAGAAGTCTTCGTGGGATTCATTTGTTTTTATTTCACGTTTGCTTTTTATGGAATGATTTTCTCGTGCGGAGAAGATGATCCCAACAAGGAAATTGCGGTATATATTCGATCCAATGGCGTGCATACCGATATCTGTATTCCGACAAATTCCGATCATAAAAATTGGTTGCTCGATTTTGACTTGAACGATTACGAAGACAAAAGCAGAGTGGAATATGTAGGAATCGGCTGGGGCGACAAAGGTTTTTTTCTCGATACACCGACTTGGGCTGAATTAAAGGCTTCCACAGCGATAAAAGCAGTATTTTTGCCAAGTCCAACCGCGATGCACGTGGAATTCATGAACGAACCCGTTGTTTCAGAATACATTCGAAAGGTGAAAATTTCAAAGAAGAACTACCGAAGATTGGTGAAATTTATAGAATCAACTTTCCAAACGAAAGAAAACCGTCCGATTTTAATTCCTGGGCATGGCTACGGACTTACCGACAATTTTTACGAAGCATATGGAAGTTATCACTTGTTCAATACATGCAATGTATGGACGAATGACGCCATGAAATCGGCATCCATTCCTACTTCCATTTTTAGTGTTTTTCCTGAAGGAAATTTAATGCACCTCGACTCGTGAATACGGACGAATTTCCATTTCCCATACGAAAGATTATTCACGTTGATATGGACGCGTTCTATGCATCGGTGGAGCAGCTCGACAATCCTGAGTTGCGTAACAAACCGATTGCTGTCGGTGGCTCAAAAGAAAGGGGAGTGGTGGCCGCTGCAAGCTACGAAGCACGAAAATATGGTGTTCGATCGGCTATGCCAAGTGTGATTGCGGCACGGCGCTGTCCAGATCTGATTTTCGTAAAACCACGATTTGATCGCTACAAAGAAGTGTCGGGAATGATTCGCGACATTTTTCATGAATTTACAGATTTGGTAGAGCCGCTTTCTCTCGACGAGGCTTTTCTCGATGTGACAGAAAATAAGTACCAACATCAATCGGCAACGGTTTTGGCTGAAGCCATCCGCTTTCGGATCAAAGAAGATACAGGACTGAATGCGTCGGCAGGAATTTCGATCAATAAATTCGTGGCTAAAATAGCATCGGACATCAACAAGCCGAACGGACAAAAAACAATTCCACCTGAAGAAGTACTCGATTTCTTAAGTCAATTGCCCATTGAGAAGTTTTTCGGTGTAGGAAAGGTGACAGCTGAAAAGATGAAGCTGCACGGAATTTTCAATGGAAGCGATCTAAGACATAAGTCGAGAGCTTATTTGAGTCAGTATTTCGGCAAGTCAGGCGGACATTTCTACGATATCGTCCGTGGTGTGCAGCACAGCGAAGTGAAACCAGACCGTATTCGAAAGTCGATTGCTGCCGAGCGCACCTTCTCTAAAGATATCAGCACAGAAAATTCGGCGCTCGAATTGCTAGATAAAATTGCGGAAGAACTGGAGCGAAGAACACAGAAATCTGAAGTGAAAGGAAAAACGATCACCTTGAAGCTCAAATACGCTGACTTTACGGTTCAAACCAGAAGTAAAACCCTTCCTGAATTTGTGTCTACTTCGAAGGAGGTATTTCCTGTCATCAAAGAGCTATTATCGCAAGAAGCGCTAAAAATGCCCGTTCGTTTATTGGGAATATCGCTTTCGAAACTCAATACGCAAGAGCCAGAAGATGATGCCGTTTCCTTTCAGATGAAGATGGAATTCTAATTATTCAAAGTAAGTGGTAATTTCCTCACTCATTGGATTCACTTTCGATCCAAAAACAGCTTCCAGCTCACCATTTTCTGAAATGATGTATTTCTGAAAATTCCATTTAACAGTCGAATCCTCTAAACCATTTTTTGACTTGTCAGTCAGCCATTCGTACAAAGGATGTTGATCTTTTCCTTTCACATCGACCTTTTCTGTCAATTGAAACGTAACACCATAGTTGCGCTCGCAAAACGTAGCGATTTCTTCTGCAGTTCCCGGTTCTTGATTCATGAATTGGTTGCACGGAACACCAAGAATCGTCACTTTGTCACCATATTTCTCATGCAATTGCTGCAAATCTTTGTATTGTGGCGTGTATCCGCATTTTGAGGCAACGTTCACAATTAAAAGCTTCTTCCCTTTGTAATCGTTCAAATCCAAGGCTTCCCCTTCGAGCGAGTTGATTTTGATGTCGTATACAGATTCCGTTTGCGCATAGGACGATACAGTCAATAATCCCATTGCAATTAGCAAAAATGAGCGTGTAAGTAATTTCATATTTAAATTAAGTTAAATGAAATGTATCCATTGATTCATGGTGTTCGAACAGGGAATCCCGATCTTAAGCAGACATGAAGCTAAGGTTTGAGTTAATTACCGATAATTCTTCCGAGTTTACCGTAAGAAGCGGAATTTGTTGCTCATTTTCAATCATTGTTTGGATAAATGAATTTGGTGATGGAAGAATTCCTTCTTTGAAATAAGCCGCTGCAATGATATCGGCATCTACTTGTTTCGCGTAACTAGTTAACTCGGTTTCGTATGACGCGTTTCTGTCCAAGTTCACAATTTCGTAATCAATACTGTGCTCATCCAAGTGACGACGTGCAATCAGTTGATTTGCTTGCGTTTTATTATTCAACCAAGAGTCAGAATCGAGGTAGCCAACTAAGTGAATTGTGGCTTTGAATTTCTTCGCCATTGAGCTCGCAAACGTAATAATCTGAAGGCTTTCTTTAGCAAAGCTAAATGGCATAACAATCGTATTGATTTTTTCTACCTTCTTCTTTCCTTGAGTAATCAAAAAAGGAGAACTCGCATTGCTGATCATTTTTACAGCATTGCTTCCAAACAATTTCTGCATTCCTTTCGCACCATGCGTTCCCATAACGATCAACGATGTTTTCAAAAGATCACCTGCTTTTCCAACATCTTCGAAGAGATCACCGACAATCACTTTGGTTGTGACACGGCTCTGATCTTCAGTGCTCATTTGAGCAACCAAATTTTTAAATTGTTGGCGCGCTTGAATTCGTTCTGAATGTTTTCCTACTACGTGGAGCAGGTAAGCCGTTCCATTATTCGCTTCAGCCAAATCAATAGCTAGACGCGTGGCACTTTGAGAAATTTCTGAAAAATCGTGAGGTACGAGATAAATAGGATGTTTAAACATAGTATGCAATTAGTTGGATAAAGTTAATTAAATTCTTGGCGCGATTTTGGATTGTTCGGCAAATAATCTGAATAGATTTCAGTATATTTATATGAAACGTAATATTCATTGATGAGAAAAATACTACTAGGACTCGCATTGATTTCGGGTACCACAACTTTCGCACAATCGGTTACGCCCGAAGTCACAGCTACTGCTGGTGCGCATTTCGCTATTCCAGGCTATCAAATGAGCTGGACATTAGGAGAACCGATTACCCAGACGCTATCGAATTCGTCAGGGCAACTAACACAAGGATTTCAACAAAGCAACATTTCCGTCATCGGAATAAACGATTACGATTTTTCGTATGAGATAGAAGTGTTTCCCAATCCAACCATAGACGTCGTACAAGTAAAATTGTCGGATGGAGTGAAGGAAGGGCACATTTCCATTATTGATCCAACAGGAAAAAGGATTTACGAAAATGAGATTGTTTCCGATCACTTTATGTTGGACTTTGCTCCTTATGCTCAAGGAACCTACTTTTTAAATTTTAGCAGTTCGAATGGAGAATTGCAACACACAATTAGACTTCAAAAACTCAAATAAAATGAAAAAATATTTACTAATACTTGCGGTGGCGCTTGCTTCCAATACATTTGCTCAGTCGCCAGAAGGGATTAATTATCAGGCTGTTGTTCGTGATGCTTTAGGAGCAACAATCACGAATTCTCCTGTAGGATTAAAATTGTCTTTGCTGCAGACATCGAGCACAGGGACAGTTGTATATGAAGAATCATTTTCCACTTTTTCCAATGATTTCGGACTCGTGAATGTGGTGTTTGGAGAAGGAACGGTGATCAGTGGATCATTTGCCAATGTTGATTGGTCGATGGGGCCATATTTTATTGAAGTAGCAGCGGATGTTGCGGGAGGAACGAACTATTCGGTTCTCGGGACACAACAATTAATGAGCGTTCCTTACGCGCTTTACGCGAAATCAACAGGGAGTTCATTTAGCGGTGATTACAATGATTTAACAAATCAGCCAGCTATTCCAACAATGACATCGGAACTTGTGAACGATTCTGGTTTCATTACGAGTCCAGATGACGCTGATGCAGATCCAACGAATGAAATTCAATCGCTTACACTTACAGGAAGCAGTTTGACTATTTCTGGAGGAAATGCAATCGATCTTTCGGGGGTAAATCCACAATTGACCGAAGCAGAAGTGGATGCATACGTAGCCAACAATGGTTACATCACAACTGAAGTAGATGGAAGTACAACGAATGAGTTGCAAACGCTATCGGTAAATGGAGATCAAATCAGTTTGAGTAATGGGGGAGGCACGGTAACCGTTCCAAAACCTGTGAAATTGGAAACAGGAGCTCGAACGAATATGTGTGTGGGAAGTACGTCGCCTGGAGCGGGATGGACGGCTTATTCGGCATCGTCAATTTCAATAACAGTCAATACTTCAGGTTGTGCATTTAGTTCAACACCAACATACTTTACAAGTGTTGGAGGGCTAGGGAATCACTTTCAATTGACGGGGACAAGTGCGATTTACAGTCCAACAGCAACAGGATTTATTCTTTATGTAAAAAGAAGAGATGGAACTGCATTGTCACCCGTTGATGCGGCAACAGACGGTTGGTTCATCAATTGGCAGGGAATTGGAGATTAATCCACTCGGCTAAAACGGGAGTGAGTTTCTTTGCAAAGTACGTGTGCGCTCGTCCATTTGGATGTGTGTCATACGGCAATTGATTGTACTTTTTGTTCTCGAGATTCAATGAGATATCCACGGTTTGAAAGCCTTCGGAACGAAGTTGCCTGAGGAATTGTCGCGTGTCCTTGTTTTTGGTTAATCCGGTAACAATCAAGTGGACCTCGTGTTTTTCGCAAAGCGCTTTGATTTTCTGGAAGATAGAAAGGCTGTTCTCAACCAAATTGATGTTAGATTCCTTCGACTTATCGTTCATGCTTTGCAAGTAGTGAACGGTTGCGAAGGTTTCTCTTCCAGGCCAATTGGAATATAATTTATCGTAATCGACCGTTTTAATGGTGTCATTCTCGATATAAGGGAAGCCGCTCTTTTTTAGAGCTTTACTCGCTGCTTCATTCGATCGTTGATAACCCAGAACCAAGCTGTTTCGATAGCGTGGAGTGAGCGAGTTGCGTTCGTGATGAAAGTCGCAAAAGTTCACGACGACCATTTCGGGAATGTTCCCAGCTGCGATTTCTTCTTTCAATTGCAAATAGGATTGCACCGAACCAAATCCAGGGACGCCAAAATTGTGGATGTCTACATTCGAAAATGCCTGCTGGAGCTGATACGGAAAGGAAAGTGAATCGTCAACCCCCATTCCGTACGTGAATGAACAGCCCATAACGAAAACATCTGGGAGGGAATCTGCTTTTGCTGAATTTCCTGTTATTCGCTGACCATCGATGTGCGTAGCCGTGTAAGCAGGAGCGCCATTCATACTCACAGAGTAAACGCCTTCACCCAATGAAAAACCGAGATCAGCAGACGCCTCCAAGCACATATTGGGTTTGCTTACAATACTATATTCCGTCTGATGATACGCTCCATACCCTAAAATGCGTAGTGCAAGTTCTAAGCAAATCGGTGTAATTATCACCAAAAATAAAATGTATCGAATGCGCTTTTTCATTTGTCAAACTACTTCTTCCCAAACGGAAATGAAGAACCCGAATGCACGTGCAAGCGAGGTTTATCCCGACAAATAAACGATAAAATTTAAAGAAGCAATTACTTGTTCATCCCTTTTGCGACCAAATAAGTTCCCGAAGAAATCCCCATAAGGGTAAATACTTGTGCCTCAAAGACTGGGAGTTTATGCATTTCAGCACCAAAGAAAGTGGTGAGATAAACGATCAAAAATGCCATGGTAAAGACCAATTGCTGCAGGCGTCCGATCGAAAGTTGACCTTCGTCGTCAGAGATTAAATCAATGAAAAACGATTTCGACTTTTGATGCATTTTCAGAACATTCGGAGCAGGCTGTCTATCTGCTGGAGCGACTTCTTTCGTCGCAGTACTTGGATCTGCTGCCGCTCTCACCATCTCTTGGTGTTCTTGTGTTTTCAGTTGAGGGTTTTCCGCCAAGGCCTCAGATCGTGCATGATCGCTCTCAGTCATATCAGAAGATTGACTGCTGCTGATTACTCCTGATGTTACGGCTACGCCCGCAGGAATACCTAGGAGAATGACCGCAGTTGTATTGAGATCAATGGTATGTAAAGGGTTGAACCCCCAATACAGAAGAAAGAGAGGGCAGATAACCAAGGTCCAAGCCCAAAGTTGAAAGCGTCCCAAGCTGTACATGCGATCTTTCAATTGTAGTTTTGGAACACTTTCTTTGAGAATGTCCGTTTTCAATCCAATGTAAAGGATGATTCCGAAAGCAATGATCGCCACTGCAATGGAAATAATACTGTAAGCTGTCTGTGTCATAGTGGTGTGGTTTTCTTTTAGCACTTTCAAAATACAAAAAAAACGCACACGACCATTCGATCTCCTTACATTCTCCTATGGCTCAGCGATTAACTCAGAACTCAATAGTTCATAATCATTTAGTGTTTCTAAAAATTTCTTCAATTGAAAACGCTCTGTATCCGAAATAGGAATACCATTGCTTAATTCTGGAGCAAGCGTAGGAGATGCCACAATACCATGATCATAGTGATCCAGCACCTGATCGATGGTGAAGAAGCGACCGTCGTGCATATACGGATACGTAAATAGCACATTTCTCAACGTTGGTACTTTGAACTTTCCAAAATCAGCTGGGTTTTGCGTGATGCGGAACCGCCCAGAGTCTGCTGGAACTTGATCGAGTCCATTATTGATAAACGCGTAATTGGTAAAAAGTGGTTCGGTGTGACAAGAAGCACATTTTGCGAGAAAAACGTCGTATCCAGCCTGTTGATCGGCATCGAAAACGGCCTTTCCACGTTGAACATCATCGTAGAGTGATTGATCAGAGGTAATCATCAAAACAAACTGTGAAAGTGCTTTAAATAATTCGTAGTCGGTTACTTCTGAAACTCCAAAAGCATTGGCGAATTTGGCTTTCCATTCTTGCGAGTTATTCAATTTTTCTAGTATTCCAGGGATTGTTTCGTTCATCTCAACAGCGCTCGTAATAGGAGCGAGGTGAAACATGTCCAGATGATTCACACCGCCATCCCACATGAAATAAGGCTGCCATGCCATGTTGAAGATTGCAGGAGCATTCCGCGTTCCTGTTAATCCGCCAACACCAACACTCAATGCGACATTGTGATCTGCAAATTGGTGCGTTTGTGCATGACAAGAGGCACAAGAAATGGTGTTGTCTGAAGATAAAAGTGTGGAATAAAATAAGTCTTTTCCTAACTCAAAGCCTGCAGTTGTTACAGGGTATTGATCCACAGGGTATTCTGGTGTTGGGAAATACTCTGGTTGATAAAAGCTGACTTCTTTCGCTACTTCAATCGTAGGTTCCTTTTTCTTACAAGATGAGAAAGTTACAACGAGCGAGATGCCTAAAATGCTTAAAAATGCTTTCATAATAAAATAGCCGACACCACCTTTCGATGATGCCGGCATTTGATTTTAATTGTGAATCATCATAAAGTTAACTCCAGTATGGAAGTCCGTTGACATTGTTACGGCATTTGCTCCTGGCATCATCAAACTATTGATATTCGATACAGAACCAATTGTGTTGAAAAGTGTCGAAGGATCAACCGTCATGTGAATTTTCGGGTTTCCAGCACCGTTGAGGGTCAAATTTCCTCCGAAAGAAGCTTCTTTCACTTCAACCGTATTGTTGGCACCTGAGAATCCACCTAAGTGAAAAGCAAATGAACCAGAACTAGACTGTGGAGATGTTCCTTCTGCTTTTGTCATGATATATCCTGTATTCCAGCTCCAGAACATTCCATTAGCAGTTGATAATGCACCTGTTTGAGCTCCACTTACATTACGAAGACTATCTACACCAAGCGTGTAAGAAATGTCTGTGTAATTTCCTTCTGGAACATCTGGAATGGTGAACATTTCACCTTGACTTACATCTACGAGGTAGTAGCTTTCTGGCTCTACCCACCATGAACCGTCATCTTTTTTAAGTTTGATGTTGGATACATAGTATTTCATTGTTGTAAATGTTAACTCGTCTCCAGTTGTAGGGTGTGTATACGCCGTATTCAACGTGAAATCACTTCCTGCCCACATGTGATCCATGTGAACGGTAACGTCTTCCGTTTGTTCAACAGGAGCATAGGTACACGTTCCGTCGTCTTTCTTTGCTTCATCGCTGAAGTTTACTGCTGTAGGATCTGTACATCCTTCTTTTTTACAAGCTGTTAGGGATACCAATCCCGCTGCTAAGCCAATTACAAATAATTTATTCATCTTTTTAAAATTTTGTTTTGTTATTGAAGACAGGTTACTGTCATTTCTTTTGTTTCTGTGTTACCGTCGTGATCTTTTTTAGCAATCACGCGAACAATAACTTGTGTTGTTGTTGAAACATTGTTTAACCAATGTTCATGAAAATTGTAAGCATCCGTTTCGGTGTCGTAGGACGATTCGAACAAAATATCGTTCGTTGCTTCATCGATGTAAACAATCGAATACCCTTTCATATTGCCATCTGAGGAGATGGTACCTTCGCTGTGCAAACTGTTGTACGAAGCGATGGTGTCTCCTGATGTAGGCTCCGTAAAAGTGATCACGATATTCTCTGCTGGAGCTTGCTTACTTTCCTTATTGCATCCAAACACACCCACGAGTGGTGCCAATGCAAGAATGATGATCAATGTTCGTGTCATTTTGATGTTTTTATGTAATAATTAACGCCAACGCGAATCATTCCTTTCTGATCGACATAGCCTTTGTTTAAGCTTTGACTTACAGGAACGTTCCCTTCGATGTTTACACCAATTTGTTTGATGATCATTCTTAGGTTGACCTGTGCACCGACAATATTTCCGCCGTTGAACGTATCTTCCGATACCTCTCCGTTTTTGCGGTCCTTCCAGTTGTGTGCAACACTTACGCCGAGCTGTGGGATAATTTGTACCTTCTCCTTCAGTTTCCATCGATAAAAGAATAGGCCCATGTAGCTGAATGCATTTCCAAAACGGTAGGTGTATTTATTCTCCGTTTTGTACGTGAAACTGCTTTCATTTTGAAGACCAAAATTATCCTTTTGAATCATGTAACTCACGTTTAGGATTCCATCCCACGAGCCTGTTCCGGGAAGCATGTTTACCTCGTCGAAACCTAATTGAAAATAGGTTCCTGTAGGAATTTTCACGCCCAGTCCAACTGTGCCAATGTGTTTGAATGTTACGTCTTTCTTTTCGGTATTGTCTAAGTAAATGTAATTCCCCATGAGAATGACATCACCCAAACCTGAGATGTTTGTTCGAACATCTTCCATTTTTGAGTTATATACATACGGAACAAATCCAAGGACTTGAAATCGTTTGCTAACTCTCCAACGACCGAATAATTCTGTTGTTGTGAACTGCTGATGCGATACACCGAGATAACCATGGTCGTCTGGTGTGGGTGCGCTCTCAAACCATCGAATTCCTGATCGAATTCCCACGAAGTGGTTTTTGTTATTCGATAAAAGTCCGACAGTGAACGAGTTGGAAGCGCCACCACAAATATCGCATGCGTACACATTGTTCATTGTTAGGAGAAGTATTAATCCTCCAATTAATTGTTTCATTAGTGTCATGTTTGAGCCTACCAAAAGGTCTGCGCATGAACCTGAGCTAGATGTAATTCATCTCAGGTATAAACAAATGATAAATGTGTATCGAGTGATACGTAGATATGTCAAAAGAACGGTGTACGTTCTTCGTGCTACGCAATAGGGGGATGGAAGATAGATTCCGTTAACGGATTTGTGAACATTTCTAGGTAATGACAATGACCAGTAGCAGATTCTTCTACAATCAATTCAACCTCGAATGTTTCCGCTTCGAATACTTTGTCCGCGAATAATTGATATTCTACTTTTTTTGTGGTGTTCTTTTGTTCTTCTGGCTGATCGCCCTCGTCTTCTTGAAGAGATTTCATCAACTGACACTTTCCGTTACATTGAAGTTCCGGTTTCTCTTTGTTTTCACACAAGTTTTCAGCGATGTATTCTTGATTCAAGTAAAATTCAGCATAAATAAAGAGCTTTCCTCCCGCATGCATAACAAACAGTGCGGCGAAGAAAATAAGAATAGATCGTCTGAACTTCACAATCGACATGGTTACAAAAATACGCATAACTTTCGATGATTGCCGCTTCTTTTCTACATAAATAAACACTTCATGCAGATATTTTTGCGTCAATTTTTAGCCTCTTTTATGAGAAAGAAGGTAGACAGCCACAATGGCAATGAGCGCGATAAAACCAATCATCCAAGGGATTAGATTGATGGTGAGGTAAGAAGATGTTTCTTCTCCAATCGGCCATGAATTTGAATCTTGAGCATTTTCGAAATTATTCCAAACGGAATCTTTCCGTGTACGACTTTCTTCTTCAGAATAAAGGCTTGGTTGAATAGCTGCAGCACATATGTTGAAAAATGAAAACACCGCCAATAATACAATCAGCGGTGTTTTCTTAAATGAGTGTTGTGATCTAATCATCAACTAGTGAGGAAGATCCTCTATTTATTTCCTTTTTCATAATCTGCTAAGAATTGTGCTAAACCACTATCCGTTAAGGGATGATTCGCCAATGCTTTAATCGCTTTTAGTGGACAAGTGGCTACATCTGCCCCAAGTTCAGCACAATGAATGATGTGCATTGGGTGACGAACAGAAGCGGCTAAAATTTCCGTTTCGAATGCGTAATTGTCGTAAATCGCACGAATTTGAGCGATCAAATCCAAGCCGTTTGATGAAATATCATCCAAGCGTCCTAGGAATGGAGAAATGAAAGTTGCTCCCGCTTTTGCCGCTAATAAAGCCTGACCTGCAGAGAAAATCAATGTACAATTTGTACGAATGCCTTTCTGTGTTAAATACTTAATCGCTTTGATACCGTCCACTGTTACGGGAACTTTTACCACGATTTGCTCATGCAAAGCTGCCAAAGCCTCACCCTCTTTTATCATTCCCTCGTAATCCGTTGCAATAACCTCTGCACTTACATCTCCCTCTACGATATTACAAATATCAACATAGTGTTTTTTGCACGCCTCATCGCCTTTAATACCTTCTTTTGCCATCAATGATGGATTTGTTGTTACTCCATCTAAAACGCCCAAAGCCTCTGCTTCTTTGATTTGCTCTAAATTTGCTGTGTCTAAAAAGAATTTCATCGTATATATTTTTGTGAATTTTCCCCAAAGTTAAGTCCTATTCGTCAAAATCAGGGTATAAAAGATATTTTTTTCGTATTTTTTTGAATTTTTGCAAATCTTTTGACCAACTTTTGCGAATTTTTTCTTCCGTCCAACCGTTTTTTATTTGCTCTCGCAATGTGCGTGTTCCTGCCAAATATTCAAAATTCTTTTTAAAAAATGTGGTTTTGTTTTCAGTTGTTTTATAGGCATAAATAAGCCATTTTAACTCTATCTTATTCAACCGCTGTGGATAATTTTGTAAATCAACTCCATAACAAACTTTATTTTTATGTTTAGGGTATTTTGCCCCTTCCATTGCTT
>PDWJ01002392.1_pt1 | contig 32936 bp, 25 predicted proteins | sample 1430881 | NCBI WGS metagenome assembly PDWJ01 (sample SAMN01162460, study PRJNA174530) | Oral metagenome, whole genome shotgun sequencing project. | biome: Marine environment; feature: Marine mammal; material: Swab sample of the gingival sulcus; isolation source: swab sample of gingival sulcus...
TGGCAATTTGATAGTACTGATACAGCTGTCTTTGGTTTAATGACGGCGTATCCTGCTAAATTTACGCCATCAGACAATGCCGATTTTTACGGGCCTTTAACAGCATCTATTTTACCAATTGTCCAAAATGTTAATGTGCCAATAGACGATGATGACGATGACAATGATGATAACGGCGACCAAAGTACTGAAGATGAAGTTGAAGAAGTTACTATGACAGAATTTGTGCGTGGCTACTTTCCAAATGTAAATGGCGATGAGTTTACGCAAGAAAATGAAGATAAATTTGTAGTTACACAAGATAAAGATGCGTCGATTACTTTAACTAATGGTGTTACTTTTACTTTACCAGCAGGTAGTGAAATAAATCGAGATGGTACAATTAATGTAGCAGAAGGCAAGCTTGCGTACATACAGTTACCTGGTGGTGGCATGAAGTTCCACTTGAGAGACAACCTCGTATTAGTTGACAGTGAAACTTTTCCATTAGGTTATGTTCCAACGCAAGTGCCTCAAGCAATTGATGTTCCAAGCGATGCATCGTACTATGACGCTGTTAACTTTGGTATTGCACACGGCATATTTATCGGTATGAATGAAAACCAGTTTATGTTTAGTCCTGAAGAGAAGATTAACCGCGCGATGTTTGTCACTGTATTACACAGATTAGCAGGTAATGAACCGCCCAATCAAAATCAAATATTTAGCGATGTTGCAGGAAATGCTTATTACTATCAACCTGTGCAGTGGGCGGTTGGCGAAGGAATCATTGAAGGCTATCCAAATGGTCTGTTTGGTGCCAATGATCGCTTGACAAATGAGCAATTGGCAACAATTATCTATCGTTTCTTGGAAAAGAATAATAAATTAACGCCGACAGATATAGCAAGTGAAGCAGCCATAGACGGTGCTTTTATTAGTGATTACGCCAAAATGGCAGTTAACTTCTGTATACGAAATGGTATTATGGACAATTCACTAGATGGTTATTTTTCACCGCATAAGCCTGTGACACGGGCAGACGCAGCTGTCATCATTAAAAACTTAGTTGATTATTATGTGACAGTAGAAGAATAGTATCTCAGGCTATAGACAAATGCCCAATTTCTTTGTTGCTGCGCAAAATGTCGATTCTCACGTATGTCTTTATACGCTGCGACCCGCCATTTTGCTTGCGCCTCGAACTTGAACATTTTCTAAAGCCTGCAAAGTATCGACTTTGTCGACACTTTAAACTGATGCCCTCGTGGCATCAGTTTTTTTGTGAAAATAAAAATATATTGGAACTTTTTTAGCGATTCAGTCGTCTAATGGGTATAAGTGTTTAAAATACACTTAAAATGGAGGTAGTGACCTTGTCTAGCGAAAAGCAACTGTATCGCAAGAGGCGCTCATTAAGGTGTTTAACAAACTGGGTGCGTTTGATGAAAAAGCTAATTTTTCAACTTGGTTATATCGCATTGTCGTCAACAGCTGTCTCGATTTTATTAAAAAACAGCAGAAGTTACGCTTGGTAGATACGCCGTATAACGAAGCAATTGAAACATCGCTTGATAGGCAAACTGAAACAGTTGAATCGCAAGTGATAAAAGGCGAACTAGCGCAGATCATCAAGCGATCTTTAGAAAAGTTAACAGCCGAACAGCGCTTGCCGATAATTTTACGCGATTATCTTGGCATGTCTTATGACAATATAGCAGAAACCTTGCAATTGCCACTTGGTACCGTTAAGTCACGCCTGATGCGCGGGCGTAAAAAGTTAAGAGAAATTGTAGTACGCGATAAGGCGTTTAGCTATTCGTTAATCAATCGCGAGGAGGTGATTTAATGGGTTGCCAAAAATATAAAGATAGTATTTTCACCTATTTGAATGATGAACTCAATCAGGCTGAACAACAAGATTTTGAAGATCATCTTGCGACATGTAGCGATTGCCAACGTGAATTACAGATAGAATCTGCCATTGCACAACAATTGTCAAATAGTCCATTAAAACCACTACCCGATGGATATCGTGCAGAACTTAGCGCTAAGCTCGCCCAACAGAGAAAGCCTAAACAGAGCAGTAAAATTATCGCTTTTGGCAAGCGCCATCAAAAGTGGTTAATTGCAGCAGCGGCTTGTTTAATACTATTTGTCAGCGCACCTGCATTATTAGATAACTTAGGTGCAGGCATGTCTTACGATAAGGCTGACAGCATTGAAGAAGCCCCGCAATACGGCATAATGGAAGGCGGTGGTGCAGTAAATGGCATTGCGTCTAACGAACCAATTGATGACAATAATACAGAATTAAAAATGGCCGATTCATTGTTAAATACTGAAAAGCCAGCAATGGATCAGAAACGCGATACCAGCGCCGATTTGCAGGCTAGAAAACTGGTCAAACGCGCTAATGTTTCATTAGTGGTAACCGATTATGATGAAATCAACCAAAAGATTGAAGCGCTACTCGGCACTGTAAATGGCTATGTTGAAAACAGTAATGTGTCGGTTTATCAGCGCAGTGTTGCCAATCGGTTAATAGATTACAGACAGGGTAACATGACCTTGCGCGTGCCAAGCGAACAGTTTAAAGCGGTTTTTCAAGCACTATTACAGATGGGCGAGGTTGCCTATCAAGAACAGACGTCAGAAGACTTAACCAATATTTATCGCGATACGTACAACGAAGTTAAAAACTTAGAAGTGCGCGAAAAGGCGTTGCGTAGAATAATGGAAAAAGCCGACCAAATAAAAGATATTATTGCAGTTGAAAATGAACTGTCGCGCGTGCGCGGTGAAATCAATCGCCTAACTGGTAACTTGCAGCAGTGGGACAGATTAGTCGATATGGCAACTATTCATTTAAATGTAGCTGAAAAAGCGGATGATAGTCAAGTAGTTCAACCAATTGACGAAGGTATTCTGGGCAGAGCGCAACGAGCATTTGTGACCAGCATGAATAAGTTAATTAGAGTTTTAGAAAACACATTTGTTGGTTTTGTCGGGCTGTTGCCGATTGTAATACCTGTCATCATCGTTATTTTAATTGTATGGCTGGTTATTAAAAATAGGAGGAACAAAAAATGAAAAAATTAGCATTCGTATTAGCGCTGGCACTTATGATATCAGGTGCATTTATGGCAGGCAATTATCTGCAAGCAGGGCAAGTAAGTGCTGACCAATTGGGAGGAAAAATGACCGAACAAGCTAAACAGCAAATCGTTGTCGTACAAGGCGAAGCGACCATTATGGTGCTACCAGATATTGCAAAGATTAATTTAAGCGTCTTAACTAAAAATGCCGATTCTAAAGTTGCGCAGGCAGACAACAAGCGCATTATGAGCGATGTATTAAATGCGCTTGAAAAAGTCGGCGTTGCCAAAGATGATGTGACGACATCACATTACAATATCTATCAAGGATATGATGACATGGTAAACAGTTTTGATGATCAAAAGAGAAAACGGGTTTATCACGTTTCAAATGGTTTGACAATTAAAACTACAAAAATTGACGAAGTTGGTAAATTAATTGATGTGGCAACAGCAGCAGGCGCCAATGAAATTGACGGCATTAATTTTGAATCGTCTAAAGCTGAACACTATTATCAAGAAGCCTTAAAAAAGGCAATGGCTAGTGCTAAGTTAAAAGCCAACGCCATTACATCGACATTCGGTAAAGCCGTTGATGTGCCTTTAAGCGTTTCAGAAGTTCATTACGGGGGCAATTACAATCGAAATGTATATGCAGCTGATATGAATAGTGTGGCTGGTGGTACACCAATTCAGGCTGGGGGCTTAAAAATTAGTGCAACTTTAACGGTTGAATACGCTTATTAAAATTTATTATTAAAAAAATAGCAGAAGCGATGTAACTGTTCAGTTGAAAGGCACTGCTTCTTGTCATCTCGACCGAAACGCTAGTGAAGTGGAGAGATCTCGCTTTTAAACCCGAGATTTCTCGATTCTGGCTTCGCCTTCACTCGAAATGACAACTTGACTGAACAGTTACGAAGCGATGAAATTCTATTGATTTCATCGCTTTTTTGTTTGAAGTCGCGTTGTAATTTAAATATGTCAAATGGTATAATAAATAAAAGTGTGTCGGGTTGTTTTATTCAAAGTAGTTCGCCACTGTCATCTCGACTGCGCTCGAAATGACAGTTCTTGACTGAATTACATAAGGTAATTAAATGAAGACAATTTCAGAACAACAGATTAAAAAATTAATAGCTCCTTTCGAAAAGCCAGCTGTTGCGTTTGGCTTTGTTGAAATTGAAGAAAAAATTGTCTGTCCAAGCGATGCTGATGAAGCATGGCACTTTAAACATAACCCGCACTATCACTTAGCGGCTGCTAAGTCGGCCATTGTCGTGCTCTATCCTTACCAGTTAGTAAGTAGTACGCCGAGTAGACAAGCTGCCAAATTGGCATCGATTGGCTATCATGCTGATTATCACGTTAAACTGTACAATTATTTAAAGGATTTAGCTGATGCTATTCAGTCGTCAGTTGGTCATTTTGATTATAAAATATTCGTCGATAAACACGGTCTTGACGACGTTAAATTTGCCCTTAAAGCCGGTTTAGGCCGCGTTGCCAAAAATTCGATGCTACTCAATGAACAATTTGGTACGGCGCACAATATCGGCTATATTTTATCGACATTAAAAATAGTAACAGAAACGGATAATCTGCCGATAATATCTTTAGACGATTATTGTCTTAATTGTAATCGCTGTGAAATTGCTTGTCCAAATCGGGCTTTACGAGATCGTGCTGTTATTAGAACGCGCTGCCGATCTTCAATTAATCAGAAAAAGGGAGTGATAACTGCGTCAGAAATTGAATTACTGGGGAACTGGTTTTATGGTTGTGACATTTGTCAATATGCTTGTCCCTACAATGTTGTTGCGTCGGTTGACGATGGCATGGTCGATTTAGATGAAATCATGCAATTGACTAAGTCAACGTTTAAAAAGCACCACAAAACGAAATCTTATGGCTATTTGGGGTTGACACGGCTTAAGCGCAATGCAATGGTTTTACTTGCAAAACGCTTAGGTATTACTGCGCTAGAACCCTACTGCGCAATTATTGCGCGCAGCCCACTATTAACTGAACAATATAATCTGTTAAAGGGTATCAAAAACGGTTAATTATGATATAATGGTGTGTAGTTGGCTGTTAGAAATAGTTAATATGATAGGAGAGATTATGAAAAACATTCACGATTTACAGTTCTTACAAGATAAGGTAGATGGTTTAAAAGCAGATGGTGTTTATCGCAAATTACCTGTCTTAAGCGGTGCCAACGAGGCGGTTTGCCAGTTAAATGGCAAAGAAGTCATCAACTTAAGTTCAAACAACTACCTTGGTTTTGCCAATCACCCACGGCTTAAAAAGGCAGCAATTGAAGCCGTTGAAAAATACGGTGTCGGTGCGGGTGCGGTGCGCACGATTGTCGGCAATATGGACCTACACGAAATACTTGAAGAGAAATTAGCAGCGTTTAAGCGTGAAGAAGCCGTTATGGTTTTTCAATCGGGTTTTAACTGTAACGCGGGTGCTATTCAGGCGATTACAGATAAAGGTGATTTAATCATCTCTGATGAACTTAATCACGCGTCAATTATTGACGGCGTGCGCCTTTCTAAAGCTGATCGCGCTGTCTACAAACACAGCGATATGGCTGATTTAGAACGTGTTTTACAAGAAAATAGCGGCAAGTATAACAATATGTTAATTATAACTGACGGTGTATTCAGTATGGATGGCGATATTGCCAAATTGCCCAAAATTGTTGAACTAGCTGAAAAGTACAATGCCTTAACCTATGTCGATGACGCACATGGTTCTGGCGTATTAGGCGAAAATGGTCGTGGTACAGTTGACCACTTTGGCTTACACGGTCGGGTTGACTTTAGCATTGGTACCCTGTCAAAGGCAATCGGTGTGATCGGTGGTTATGTGGCTGGTCGCAAAGTGATGCAAGAATGGCTCAACCATCGCGGTAGACCCATTTTATTCTCTACAGCTTTACCGCCTGCAGCGGTAGGAGCAATTATCGAATCGCTCGACATGCTCAGCAGTAGTTCTGAATATACCGATAAATTATGGCACAATGCCAAATACTTTAAAGAAAAGCTTAATAAATTGGGCTTTAATACGGGTAATAGCGAAACGCCAATTACACCAGTAATCATCGGTGACGAAGCTAAGACAATGCAGTTTTCTAAAAAGTTGTTAGATGCAGGTGTATTTGTATCAGGTATTGTATTTCCAACGGTACCTAAGGGAACAGGTCGCGTACGCTGTATGGTTACGGCAGCACACACTGAAGCCCAACTCGACAAGGCTGTTGAAGTTTTTGGCGCTATCGGCAAAGAAATGGATATTATTTAATGGAGTAAAATATGAATCAAACAAATATTTTGTTAGAATCAGGTACTGGCGAATTAGAGATACTAAAATTTTTAGTTGGTGAAAGGCGATATGCAATCAATGTAGCGAAGACGCGTGAAATTGTTCAAATTGGTGAAATCACTGAGGTGCCACGCGCTCACGAAGCAGTTGTCGGGTTATCACTGGTGCGCGATCAAGTTGTTCCACTGATCGACCTAAAATACATGTTAAATGGTCAAAAAATGAATTCTTATGAAAATAAGTTAATGCTGTTTTGCGAATTTAGTGGTTTGCAAGTTGCCTTTTGTATTGACGAAGTCGTCGGCATTGAAAAAATAAAATGGGCAGATATTACCAAAGACGAACCATTATTAGAACAATCGTTTGCGATTTCAAATATTATTATTGGTGAAAAGTCTTACTTATTCTTAGATTTTGAAAAAATCGTTGGCGAAATTAATCCGCGTATGGGCATGACCGCTGGAGAAATAGACGATATGCCTAAAAAAGACCGCAGTCGCTATCGCATTATCTTGGCAGATGATTCGCCCATGGTGCGTCGTCTATTGCAAGAAACGCTTAATTTAGCAGGTTTCAGACATTTGTCATTCTTTAACGATGGTCAAAGTGTCTATGATTATTTGATGGACTTAGACATGCGTAAGGGCATCGACTATAAGGATGAAGTTGATCTTTTAATTACCGATATTGAAATGCCACGTTGTGACGGCCATACACTGACACGTAAGTTAAGAGAAACTGATACTTTTAAAGACATGCCAATTATCATCTTCTCTTCATTGATCACTGATGCGCTTCGCCATAAAGGTGAAGTCGTTGGGGCAAGTGAGCAGTTGGCTAAGCCGGAAATCAATAAGCTCATTTTAGTTATTGATGAATTATTAGATATTCAGTAATTTAGGTTAAAGATTATTTCGAATTTTTGTTATCTGATTTCTATTTTGGGTAATCATGTAAACAAGCAATTAAAGTTATTACAAGATAGCCTATTTATAGAAGGGAAGGTAAACAAAATGAAGGAGTTTTTATCGGATATCGAAATAGCACAACAGGCCAAGATGGATAAGATCATTGACGTTGCAGCTAAAGTCGGTATCCCTGAAGAAGCAGTTGAACTGTATGGCAATTACAAGGCAAAAGTAGACTTAAAATTTATCAATCAGTTAAAAGACAAACAAGATGGTAAGTTGGTATTGGTTACTGCAATTAACCCAACACCAGCAGGTGAAGGTAAAACGACCACTAATATCGGTCTTAGTATGGGGCTTGCTAAACTTGGTAAAAAGACCTTTACAACATTGCGTGAACCTTCATTAGGGCCATGTTTTGGCGTTAAGGGTGGCGCAGCTGGCGGCGGTTATGCTCAAGTTGTACCAATGGAAGACATTAACTTGCACTTCACTGGTGATATTCACGCTGTGACAACGGCCAACAACTTAGTTTCAGCACTGTTAGATAACCACATTCACCGTGAGAATGAATTAAATATCGACCATCGTCGCGTCGCTTGGAAACGCGTCGTCGACATGAACGACCGCGCACTTCGCAATATCGTGATCGGCTTACAAGGTCGTGCCAACGGTATGCCAAGAGAAGACCATTTTGATATTTCTGTTGCTTCAGAAATTATGGCAGTGCTCTGTTTGGCAACCAGCATAGAAGACTTAAAAGCGCGCATTGGTCGCATTATTATTGCTTACACAACTGATAAAAAGCCAGTTACCATTGAAATGCTCGGTGCAACAGGTGCTATTTCGTTACTACTTAAAGATGCACTTAAGCCAAACTTAGTACAGACATTAGAAAACACACCTGCCTTTATACACGGTGGTCCATTTGCCAACATTGCACATGGCTGTAACAGTGTTATGGCGACGACGACAGCGCTTAAATTAGCGGATTACGTTGTCACTGAAGCAGGTTTTGGTGCTGACTTAGGCGCTGAGAAGTTCTTTAATATCAAGTGTCGTTATGCGGGCCTAAAGCCAGCGGTTGTCGTTATTGTCGGCACAGTTCGTGCGCTTAAAAACCACGGTGGTGTCGCTAAGAAAGACTTAAATAACGAAAATTTAGATGCTTTAAAAGTTGGCTTTGAAAACATTGAAAAGCATGTTGAAAACGTTAAAAAGTTTGGTGTGCCTGCAGTTGTTGCCATCAATAAGTTTCCAACTGACACCGAAAATGAAATTAAATTACTCGATGATCTCTGTAAAGAACTCGGTGTCAATGTCGTCTTATCTGACGTCTGGGCCAATGGCGGCGAAGGTGGTGTTGAATTAGCTGAAAAAGTAGTTGAACTCGCTGAATCAGGACAAGCTAACTTCAAACCACTATATGAATTAGAAATGCCAGTAAAAGAAAAAATTGAAACAATTGCCAAAGAGATTTACGGTGCTGACGGCGTTGACTTTGCGCCGGCTGCCTTAAAGAAAATCGAAACCATAAAAGAATTGGGCTTTGATCACTTGCCAGTTTGTATGGCTAAGACGCAGTATTCATTATCTGATAACCCTGCGCTAAAAGGTCGCCCATCTGACTTTAACATTACAGTTAGAGATTTAAGAATTTCAGCTGGTGCAGGCTTTGTGGTTGTCTTGACAGGCGATGTTATGACAATGCCAGGTCTACCTAAAGTACCTGCTGCTATGAATATGGACATCGATAACGATGGCAATATTTCAGGCTTATTCTAAGTAATACTATTGATATAGCTGTGAAGAAGTCACTCAGAAATGAGTGGCTTTTTTATAAAAAAAATTGCTATTCAATTGTGATTGCTTTATGTTAAAATAATAAGACAAAGCGTAACAGTTCAGTCGAAAAGTGCACCATTGTGCATCTCGACCGAAGTGGAGAGATCTCGCTTAAAACCCGAGATTTCACAACTGTGCTCGAAATGACAACTTAACTGAACAGTGACGAAAAAACTTTTAATTATTAATTTTTAGAGCGCAGATATTCCAAAGATTGACGCGGTTTTTGGGTAGTGGCGTGAATATTCTGGGTTTAGTTGAGGTTTTTATGGGTGACGGCAGATATTATACAATGATGCAATATGATAGTATCGTTTGGTTAACGCTACTACTCTTAGCAATTTTACCGACAATTGTCATTGGTTATTATAAAGCAAAACGCTATAAATGGCGCGTTGCTTATGCGGGCATGCTATTAAGTTTCGCTTATCTATTTCATTTCATCGCCGAAATTATTGATATTGAAAGCAGTATTTCAACGTTTTACATGCTAAAAGACATTTGCTTAATTATTTATGTTTTTTCTGGCTGTTATTATATTATAAGCATTCTATATCGTGGAATAAAAATTGATGTACTGATAGCTGTACTAGTTTTTTCACTATTTTTGGGGGCAGTACTTATTTTGCTATTTATGGATAATTTATGGTGGCTCGCGTATGGTCTGTTTACTGTACAATACATGTTGTTGTCTAATCAGTTAATGATTTATAGTCTAGGCGTTAACTTGTTTTCAGATATTAAAGACATGGTGTTAGATTATGTGTTTGTCGTTGATGTTGATGGTAATTTGTTGTTTGCATCTGAACAAGTTAGCAAATCAGACATTTTTAATCTACCAAAAAAGCTAAATTTAAATGATGTTGAAAGTTTTTTTGTCGATGAAATTAGTTTCAAACAGCAATTTGGCAAAAAGTATATTAGATTAAAACATGATACGACGCGCTACTTTCAATTTTATAAAAAAGAAATATATTCAAATGATACAGTCGTTGGTTATATTTTGACATTTGTTGACATCAGTGAACTGATCTTAATGATTGATGAATATGATGCAAAACGTGAAGTGGTATTTAAAAGCAATGTGCGTTTACGTCGTTATAAAGACAGAGTTTATGAAATCGAAAGAGAAAGAGAGATCAACCGTCTGTTTTCAGAAATCACACGAAATCAAGAAAAATCGTTAACTGCTTTATACGCTAAGATAAAAGAACTGAATATTGATGATAAGGCATTTGCGATAAACATTGACGACTTAATTGCCCACACTAAGGCAAATTTAAAAGATGTCAGGTTAGCGGTTAGTGCCTATAAGACCTACTACGAGGGGGAATAGCGTGATAAAAATAATGATTGTCGATGATCAAGAATTGCTTAGAAAATCACTTGCTCAACTCATTGATATTGATGATGAAATTAGTGTCGTTGCCATGGCGGCAACTGGCAAAGAAGCTGTTGCCACCTGTCGGAAATTTCAACCCAATATTGTCATGATGGACATCGAAATGCCCGAAATGGATGGCATAAAAGCATTAAAACAGATAAAGGAACAGTGCCCTAGTACGCGTGTGATTATATTGACCACTTTTGATAGTAATGAAAACATCGTAGACGCATTTTTAGCGCATGCTGATGGTTATATTACTAAAGATATCGCACCGCAAGAACTGATTGCAACGATTAAGTGTGTCAGTTATGGTTTAACTGTCATTCACGAAAATGTCAAGAGAATAATGATTGCAAAATTTGAAGAAGTTAAGCCGTCAGCCTTAGATAGTGCAGTTCAACTATCACCTGAAGAAATTGATATTATTAAGCTAATTGTCGATGGAAAAAGCAATAAGTATATTGGCAGTGCTTTAAATTATACCGAGGGAACTGTTAAAAATAAGGTCAGTCGAATTTATGATAAGTTAAAATTAACCGATCGTTTACAATTAGCCGTTTATGCTGTGGAAAACAACATTGTATGATTACTGATTATTTAAAACGCGATATTGCTATTATCGGCATTATTCATATTATAACAATTATTTTTGCGCTGATTTTCTTTACAATTATTCTAATAAAAGCGCGTCGTGATTATAGTGTCAAGGCATTTCTTGTCATGCAGGCAAGCATAATCTTTTGGATGATATTTAAAATCTTCAAGACGGTATCGCCCAACGAAACCCTACGCTGGACATTTATTGTTGCCTATTATTTTTGTATCTGTCTATTTGAAGTAACTTTTTTTGAATTTGCCTTTTCTTATTACAAAGGGCGACCGCCTAAAAAAACATTTCGCCTTGCTTTATACGCATTGGCAACGACACAATTTTTGGTTGTGTTAACAAACCCGTGGCACCATTTATTCTATTCAGAATTTGACTTTTGGAGCGATAGTTTCGGAGTTTTATTTTACGTTCATACAGTGATTGCCTATGCACTTTTACTGGTCGGTGTCGTTTATTGTAGTTTGACCTTTAGGCGTCATTTTGCTAACTCGCCACTTTGGTATAGAATTATAATGGCGCTAGCCTTTTTATCACCATTAATTATCAATTTTTTATTTATCACCAAAAAACTCGAACAGATTTTAGCTAGCATCGGCATTACTTTTACTTTTGATACCGATATTACGCCAATTGTCTTTATTATTGCGACATCGGTGTTTATGTATGCAACATTTAAAAATAGGTTAATCGAAATTTCACCAATTATGCGGCATGAAATTTTTGAGCGATTAAATACTGCAATTTGCGTATTAAACGCGAATTATCAAGTTGTTTATGTCAATCAAAAGACGCGCGAAGCATTTGGTGAAAGTGCCATTCAAACGATTAATAACGTAATTAAACAAATAGAGATTGATGATGTCAACAATAAATCTTCTGAACTAATGATAAACGATGAGATATACGATGTCTTTGTACGACCTGTTAGTGCCGTCATTAAAAAACAATATATCGTGCGTTTTAACAATATTACCGATTACAAAAAAATTGAACGTGATATACGCTTAGAGCAAGAAGCGCTTGAAAAGACAAATTTAGCATTACAACAGGTTATTGATGAACTGAAAAAAAACTCAAAGATAGGTGCAAGAAACTACGTTGCAAGAGAACTCCATGATATTATCGGCCATTCACTTGTCGTTGCAATTAAAACGCTCGAAGTAGCCAAGCTATACTATAATATTGATCGCCAAGCCAGTCAGCGCGCAATTGATGACAGTGCAAAGTCCTTACGAAAAGGGATCAACTCAATGGGTAAATACAATAGTGGCGAAACCCATTTATACGGCGTTTTATTACAAAGAGATTTACAAGACATTATGCGTCGTGTTGAAAGCACAGCAATAAAGACGAAATTAAATTTTAAAGGTGTTCAATTTTTGTTAGACGGTGCAGTATACGATGCAATCAATCGGATATGTCTTGAATTGACCACAAATTCGATAAAGCATGCCCAAGCCAAGACGATATTCTTATTTGTTTCGCTCAGCCAAAATAAAATTGATATTTTATATATGGATGACGGCATTGGCTGTTCAAATTTAGTTGACGGAAATGGACTGCGCGGTATAAAAAACCGACTTGCCATGATCAATGGCAATGCTCGCTTTGTATCTGAACCCAATGATGGCTTTACTGCAATTATTAATATTGCCTTAGCTTAACTAAATAGCTAAACTGCGTTGTTCTTCAACTTTCTACTTCATAATGCGCTAACGCTGTCATTTCGATCGCGTTACCATGTCATTTCGAGCGCAGTCGAGAAATCTCGGTTTTGACTTTAAGGGTTTATGTTTTCCCTTCTGCTTTCAACTTTCCGCTTTCTACTATTCAAAGTGACTTAGGTCACTTTTTTGTGTGAAGTTAATGACTTGCGGCTAAACATCAGTTACTTGTGTTACTTGAAGAATACTTATACATTAGATAAAATGTAATAGTTCAGTCAAGTTGTCATTTCGAGTGAAGACGCAGTCGTAATCGAGAAATCTCGGGTTTTAAATGCGAGATCTCTCCACGTTGGTCGAGATGACATAAAGCAATACCACTCGACTGAACAGTTACGATAAAATATTGATGAATAGTGATGATTGGCAAGTAAACGAGGAGGAGAAAATGAAAAGAGTGAGTGCTGTATTACTTATTTTGGTTTTATTATTTAGTTTAACGGCTTGTTCATCTAATCAGGGTAATAGCCAAGAAACTAAAGCGACTGAAGCACCAAAAACTGAAGCGCCAAAGACTGAAACGCAAGCCGCTTCGACAGAAGCGACGTCAGAGTCAGTAACACAGACGCAAGTGCAAAGTTCAGATGCCGAAGGTGTTGAATTACTCAAAAGTGTTTTTAGCAACCTAAAAAAGGTTGATAGTTTGTACGCAAAACTTACGGCGACCTCACCCGAAGTATCTGGTGTTGAAATGGTGATCTATCGCGATGGCGAAAATGCCCGCATGGAAATGAATTTCGAAGGTAGACATACGGTTAATATTTTTAACGCAGAAGATGGCTATGTTTACAGTTACGCGGTTGGTGAGAAAACCGGTACAAAGATGAAAAATTCTAGTCCAGAAGCGTTTGCTGACATGATACCAGATTTTAGTGCAGAAGAAATGAGCGAAGATGACTTTGAAGGTCTCATTACTGCCCGACGTGATAAACTTGATGGTCAAGATGTCATTTACTTTGAATTTCAAGATTTTGACGAAGATTTAGGTGGCGATGTCATTACCAAAACATGGTTTTCCGAAAAACATAATTTCTTTTTGAAAATGGAATCACTAAATCCAGATGGCACGGTCGCTATGTCGATGGATGTAGTAGAAATTGAAGTCAACAAAGACTTTTCAAAAATGATGGTACCACCGCAAGATGTAGAGTTTGTTTCTTATTAAAATTAAAAGGAGGAAAAAATGGCTAAAGCACATGAAGTAGATTACAAATTATACGGCGACGATATGCAGTTTGTCGAAATTGAACTAGACGGTGGCGAAACCGTCTTAGCTGAAGCTGGCGCAATGATGTACATGGATAACAAAATTAAAATGGAGACCATCTTTGGTGACGGCAGCGAACAGTCAAGTGGTGGTGGCTTAATGGGTAAGCTATTGGGCGCTGGTAAAAGGGTTTTAACAGGCGAGGGCTTGTTTATGACAACCTATACCAATGCACAATCTGGCAAGGCGCACGTTGCCTTTGCTGCACCTTATCCGGGCAGTATTGTACCGATTGATTTAGACGAAGTGAATGGCACATTAATCTGTCAAAAAGATGCCTTTTTATGCGCTGCCAAAGGCGTTGCTGTCAGCATACACTTTCAAAAGAAACTATCGGGTTTCTTTGGTGGTGAAGGCTTTATTATGCAAAAGCTAGAAGGCGACGGCTTGGTTTTCTTAAACGCTGGCGGCACCATTATCAGAAAGAAAATTGCACCAGGTGAAGTACTCAAAATTGATACCGGTTGCTTGGTGGCAATGACGGCAGGAATTTCGTTTGACGTTCAGTTGGCGAGCGATGTCAAAAGTGCTTTCTTTGGTGGCGAAGGCATCTTCTTAGGCACATTATCTGGACAAGGTGAAGTTTGGATACAGTCATTGCCATTTAGTCGTATGGCAGACCGCATTTTCAGTGCTGCTGGTGGCAGTAAGGGCGAAACTAAAGGCGCGACAGCAGGCTTAAGCGATTTATCAGGTTTAGCCAATATCTTTGGCAGAGATTAGGAGCAAAAAAATGAAAAAAATACTCGTACTATTGTTGTTTACAACTCTAATTATCAGTAGCTTTAGTTTGGTTTACGCGGTCGACTACGAGTCAAATTTACTAATAAATGGTGAAGGCGATAGCATGGACGGTTGGGTTGACCCCAATGGCGATTTGTGGGGTCCAGATGACGAAATAGAACCCTTTAGCGGCGCTTATTTTCTATGGCCAAAAGGTGGTAGAAGAGGCACTGCTGCCGATGAAGAATCATACATTTATAGCGATATATCGTTAGTCGGCTATAACGCTGGTGAAACGGCGATTTTATCGGGCTATTTAGCTAATTATAACCAATCACCACACGATAGAGCGACATTAAAACTATCGCTACTCGACGCTGGCGGTAATGTATTAGCAGAAGATTATCGCATGCAAAGGGACCCCGAATGGCATGAACACGCCATTTTCTTAAAAATACCAGCGGGTGCTGTAACGGCACGCGTTACACTAATTGCAACCCGCTTTGTCGGCAGCGATAATGATGCTTACTTTGATATGATGACTTTTATGGTCAGTAAAGAAAATTACAATTTGGTCAAAGTGACAGGTGACAAAGAAACAGCACAAGCTGGTGAAACAATTCAATGTTTCGCCGACAATAATGTGACGACGGATCCGTCAGCGTATGAGTGGACGACGTCCTACACTGAAGCAGCAACAGTTGATGCCACCGGCAAAGTAACCATGCTGACAGATGATGAAGTCGGTGTTTATGCCAAAGATTTGGCGACGGGTTTAACCGGTGTTTACTGGATTAATTCTGATAAGCAAAATGACAATGAAGAAGAAATTGTTTATCAATGCGTCTGTAATTTTGAAACCGCTGGGGGTACGCCCGCCAATATTGAAACGCAAGTGATAGATCAGGGACAAAGAATTGTTAAACCAGCTGAAGAACCGACCCGTGACGGTATGCCGTTTTTATATTGGGCAACACTCGACGACGACGGCCAGCACTATACCGAATGGAACTTTGATACGCCAGTCGAAGATGATACTGAGTTGGTCGCACAATATGGCAAAACTGCCGAACAACACGAAGTGACATTTATGACCTTTGGTGGGCAACCAGAAGATATGCCTGTACAAAAGGTGGCACATGGTGCAAAGGCGACGATGCCGACCATTATACCGACGCGCGAGGGCGAAGTATTTTCGCATTGGACCTACTTGCCGGCATACGGGCAAGTACCAAGCGATGTACCCTATAACTTTAATCTGCCTGTTACTGAAGACTTGTTCTTAGCGGCAACCTATCGTCCTGTGGCAGGCGTTGAAATGCGCTTTGACACCAATGGTGGCGTACCAGTACCGGCTACTCAATATATTGCAGTCGGTGACTATGTCGTTGAACCGTATGAAGATCCACAGCGAATTGGCTATACTTTTGCTGGCTGGGTAACAGCAGAAGGGCCTTACGATTTTAATGCGCCAGTCGAGCGTTCAACGATCATTTATGCGAAGTATAAAAAAGAAGGCTTTTCTAATCAAAAGAGCAAGCGCAGTGATATTATCATCGACGACAGGGATTACGAAAAGGCGATTATCAGCTATTACGAGCCGTTCTTCAGTGGTTATCCAAATGGCACATTTGAACCCAATAAGACAATTACACGGGCTGAACTGGCGATGGTCTTTGCACGTGTCTTAAAGCTTGATACATCGACAACGGGCTATATCAACTTTAGTGATATGAATGGTCATTGGGCAGCGGCTGCTGTATCACAAGTTGCCGATTACGGCATTATCAAGGGTTACCCAGATGGCACATTTAGACCTAATAAGCCGATGAAGCGTGCTGAAATAGCAGCAATTATCAACAACTACTGGCATGTAACGGGATTTGTACCCGATGCATCGGCAGCGCCAATTAGTGACATCAAAGGACACTGGGCAGAACAACTGATTACAGCGCTTTACAACCACAGATTTACCGATTTGTATATCGATAAGTCATTTAAGCCCGATGCACCACTACAGCGCGCTGACGTGGCTCAAATCATGAACCGCATTACCGACCGCCCGCTACTTAAAAATAGCGCACAAAAGTTTAGCGATGTCAGAAGTGATTACTGGGGTTACAACGAAGTAAATACGGCTTCTAGCCGCATTGGTAAGTATTAAGCAAATAGATTAAAAGGCGCTATGCGTCTTTTTCTTTTGCAAATTTCGGTCAATTGCGGTATGATATTTAAATGGAAAGTGGAAATTGGAAAGTGGATGAACTAGGAGACTAAAATGAGTAGATTATTTGGAACTGATGGTGTACGTGGCGTTGCTAATGTTGAACTAACTGCAGAACTGGCTTTTAAATTGGGCAAATTTGGCGCCCATGTTTTGTCAAAAGGTAAAGATAAAGCGCGTATTGTCATTGGTAAAGACACGCGTGTTTCGGGCTATATGCTAGAAGCGGCTTTGATGTCGGGCATTATGTCAGCGGGCTGCAATGCTTTTTTAGTGGGCGTGGTACCAACACCAGCGATACCGCATTTAATAAAACACTACAATGCCGATGCTGGTATTATGATATCGGCAAGCCATAATCCTGTTGAATTTAATGGCATTAAATTTTTTAATGGCAAAGGTTTAAAACTATCTGATCGGGTTGAAGATGAAATTGGAGCACTCGTCACAGGTATTAAACCCTATCAAGAGACAATTGGTGGTACAGAAATGGGCAGACGTGTGCACCATTTTGAAGCCAATTATGTTTATGCAGAACGTATTCGTTCGTCAATCGAAGGTGATTTAAAAGGTATTAAAATTGCACTCGACTGCGCCAATGGTGCCAATTTTGAAGTAGCGCCAAGTACGCTGCGTGAACTCGGTGCTGAAGTTGTCGTCATTAACAATCACCCAAATGGTTTTAATATTAACAAAGATTGTGGGTCGACCCACCTTGACAAAGTGGCACGCTTAACACGCGATGTTAAAGCAAACATCGGGATTGCCTTCGATGGTGACGCTGATCGCATGCTAGCGGTTGATGAAAATGGTGAGGTTGTCGACGGCGATAAGATCATGCTATTGATTGCGCAAAAGCTAGCTAATCAAGGACTATTAAAAGATAACACCGTCGTATCTACCGTAATGAGCAACATGGGTTTAGATAAGGCGTTAACAGAAAATGGCTTACAGTCAGTTAAGACAAAAGTGGGCGATCGCTATGTGTTAGAAGAAATGCTCGAAAACGATTATGTGATCGGCGGTGAACAGTCGGGTCATGTGATTATGTTAAATCATAATACAACGGGTGACGGTTTGCTTTCGGCTGTTCAGTTATTATCTGTGTTAAAACAATCAGGCAAGACAATGAGTGAACTCGCCAAGGCGATGACGGTCTACCCACAGGTGCTTAAAAATGTAGCTGTTCCAAATGAAGATAAATACCACATATTAGATAATGAACAGATTGCTGAAAAGATAAAACAGGTTGAGCAGGCACTAAAGGGCGAAGGCAGACTATTAATTCGCCCATCAGGAACAGAGCCACTAGTGCGCGTTATGCTTGAAGGGTCTGATATCGACGTGATTACGGCTTATTGTGATGAACTCATTGCCTTTATTGAAAAAGTCTATAATTAGCGCGTGTTTGTCGTTTCAATAATTGTTTTTTATGTCATCTCATGACTATACAATCAATGTCATTTCGACCGAAGCGGAGAAATCTCGCCAGCTTGTCATTTCGAGCGTAGTTGAGGAATCTCGCCAGCTTGTCATTTCGAGCGCAGTTGAGAAATCTCGCTTTTGACTATTACAAGGAGCAGACAATTGTCAACTAATCAATCGAATAATAAAAAGTCTGTTTTATATATCGCAATTATTTTGGTTGTTGTTTTAGCGCTTTATCTTGTTTTTAGATATGTATTGTCACCTGCTAAACAAACGGCAAATAGCGATATAGTGGCTAAAACGACTATGTCGCAAGTTGCTGCATCAACAACGCAAATGGTAACAACGACGCAGCAAACTGGTCAAAGTGAAGCAGACAAAACGACAGCAACCAGTCAGTTGACAACTGTGACAACTAGTGAAACAGCACCGACAATTGTGCAAACAACTGGTCTGGCGACTACACAACAAGCTGCTGCGACAACAACTTCTAGCGAAGTAGTGCAACAGACTACTACAAAAGTAGCGCAACAGGCTACTACAGAAGCAGTTACTACTGAAACAGCGCAAGAAGTGGCTACAGTAACAACCGTAGCTCAAAGCGTAGCGCTGCCATTGTCTGAAAATCTGCCCAATTTTTATTTAGGAGATTCTGTTGAAAGTGTCACGCAGGCCTTAGCTGAAAAGGGGCTTGCTTATCAGTTGATTACTAATTATGTCAACACGCCACAAGTTGGTGTAACTGGCATTGCTGAAAGTGCTGCAGAAGTGTTAGTATATCGAGACAAACCGCTTGATTACAGTCGCGTTTATCAGTTGCAAGAACAGCTTAAAATAGCGGGTTATTACACGGCAATCGATGGGTCGTATGGGCCAAAAACCAAAAAGCAAATGGACGCTTTTTGTCAGGCGCAACTCGGTGTGACTTATTCAAATTATAATAGCGTTATTGAAAATGCGCTTTTGAGGTTTAACCGCGATAAAATGGCAGGTGATATTGATGATTATTTGGTCTATGTCAGTAAGTCAAATAATTTGCGGTCAACTGATGTGCCCAGTAGGCTGGTGCCAATTGCTGTACCGCATGCTGGCAATGTTAAACAGATTGAGTCTTCTACTAATCAGCAATTAATTAAGATGTTTGCCGATGCTAAACAAGCAGGCGTTTCACTATATGTCGTATCGGGCTATCGCAGCTTTGATTATCAAATAGATTTATTTGAAAAATATCGCAAAAATCACGGTTTTGAAGCAGCCAATCACTTTAGTGCGCTGCCTGGTCAAAGTGAGCATCAGACGGGTCTCACTATTGATCTTGCCGACCCTACTGTCAGCCTGTCATTAGATCAATCATTTGAAAACACAGCTGCATTTAAATGGCTCGATGCCCATGCGCATCAGTATGGTTTTATCTTAAGCTATCCAAAGGGTAAAGAGTCGATTACTGGCTATGTTTACGAGCCATGGCATTACCGCTTTGTTGGCAGTGCCGAAGTGGCTACTGACATTAAACAGCGTGGTTTGACTTTAGAAGAGTATTATAAAGAAAAAAACTAATAAAAAAGGGTGAGATAGTATCTCACCCTAAATCATTTAGAATTTACTTGTTTGCTTAGTGCATTAAGATTTTCGCTTTCAATTTTCTAACTAAACAACGCATTGACAAAGACATCGACCGTTAAGCCGTCAATATAATCGTCAAGATTTACCTTTTCTAAAGCCTTTTCAATTGCACTGGGGCTAAATTCGCAATTTGTCAAGGCGTCTTCAACATCGCTTAAATTGGGATTAACGCCAAAAAAGTCACCAAATATTTTAGCGTTTTCAATTTTGCCAGCGACGACATTGGCGTTAAATTCAACTGTGCCCTTAACGTAGCGAAAGCGTTGACTAAAACTAAATTTAGGGCTCTTGCCATAATTCCATTCTTTGGTGCCGTATTTTGTAGTGACCAGCTGATCTATTTTAGCAAGGTCTGCGTCGCTATAGTGGTATTCTTCAAAGGTGTCAAAGTGTTTTTGAACATTTTTGACAATGCTGTCGACAAATTGTTCCATTGTAAAGTCGTCTGTCATATAGGGTTTAATATTAGTGACGCGACTTCTGACCGATTTAACCGCCTTGTCAACAAATTTTATCTCATTGACTTTCAGGGCGTTTGCCAAAACGCTCAGTTCTGAATTATACAGCATAGTACCGTGAATAACCGAACGGTTTTTGCGGTGCCACTGCGCATTGCCAGAGAACTTTTTGCCGTCAATCGTCAAATCATTACGGCCAGAAAATTCGGCTGTTACGCCAAGTGCAGCGAGCGCGTCAATGACTGGCGCAGTAAATTCTTTAAATAACTGGTCAGTACTCTTGTCGGTTTTATCCATAATAAAGCAAAAGTTTAAATTGCCGCCATCGTGGTAGACAGCACCGCCGCCTGACATGCGGCGCACTAAATTAATGTTATTTTGTTTGACAAATTGCTGGTTAATTTCAGCGTAAGTGTTCTGGTTTTTACCAACGATAATTGCTGGACTGTTGATATACAGAAGAAAGATATTGCCGTCGATGTTTTCGCTCAAAAATTCTTCGCTGGCGATGTTGTGTTGACAGTCTGAAAATGGGTTGATAATTAGTTTCATAGTTCCTCCAATTTTGTATGTATTGTAAGTGCTAATTGTTATTTATGTCATTTCGAGTAGGCTGCATACACGAGCAGTAAACGTCTAGCGTTTACGACCAGTGCATGAGTCGAGAAACCTCGGGTTATATGGCGTTATAAGGCGATTGAAACGCAATCTCACCCCTGATTGTCATTTCGAGCGCAGTCGAGAAATCTCGTTTTTATTACAAAAACAGTTCTTCAATTTCGCTAAAATTATCGATCAGATAATCGGGCTTTAGTGTAGCAAGTTCTGCGTGGCTATTTGAGCCCGTTGTAATACTGATGATTTTTGCACCAATATGACGCGCGGTTTTAATGTCTAATAATGTGTCACCAATCACGTATATATTGTCGTATTGATCGCCATAAAGTGTCTTTGCCTTTTTCAGTGCCGCTTCAGCAATACCAAAGCGGGTTAGACCGTCATCGCCAAAACCACCTGTTGCAAAATATTGCCAAACGCCAACTTTTGCTAGTTTATATTGGGCGGCCATTTTTAGTTCACCGGTAATAAGAGCTAAATGATGGGGCGATTTTGCCAAACTTTTAATAAAGGGCACTGCGTCGACATTTTGACGCCAAATATTCGTTGTTTTAAAGGCGTTTAATTTGTCTTTAAATAGTGCCAAAAATGATTGCCAAAGGGCATCGCTGTAGGCGATTTTGTACTTACTAAGCACTTCGCGAAAAACATCTTGGTCGCTGCGTGCACTGTTGTCGACATCTGCCATGCTATTAGTTATATTTAAACATTGGTCAAGTGCCTCGCAATAGGCTTGGTCGGTGCGGCTGTCACGTTCGATAATGGTGCCGTTAATGTCAAAAAAAATTAGCGCTTTCATTAGACCTCCAATTTTAATGACGCTTGCCATTAATTGACATTATTATAACAAGATACTTAGTGAAAGTCCAGTGCGTTCAGTGTTTTTAGTGCAGTATTGTTTATGCAGCAGAAGATTGATGTCAGCAGATAAAAATTGCTTTTGTAGCCGAGAATATTTCCATTATTCTTGCATATATTTAGAATTTTTTGTAAAATATACAAAAGATATTTTAAAAATTGATTCAATACTAATTCAGCTTTTGATTTTAAACTAATGAAAATGGAATTTAGTAAATTTTTACTACGTAACACTTAAAGTACAGGAGGTGCTGATGTATAGAAGAAGATGGGTCTGTTTTGGCCTGATAATAGTATTATTAGTCAGCCTAGCTGGTTGTGATACCAGACAGAAAGACAATTTACCTGTCGTAGTAAACATTTGGACGTATTATCGAGGTGGGCAAAGAAAAACATTTGACGCAGAAATAAAAAACTTTAATGAAACGCTTGGCAAAGAACTTAATATGATCGTCGAACACAAATCATTCGGAAATGTTGATGCAATTAATGATAACTTAATAAGTGCTTCGCGAGGCGATGCGGGTGCGCATTCTATGCCGGATATATTTATTACCTATAAGGGCATCGGCAGAACAGTAAATGAAAACTATAAGTTGATAAATTTTGAAGATTATTACACAGCAGATGAAATAAATGCCTACGTCGATGATTTTATAGAGGTTGGCTATATCAAAGAAGATAATAAAAAGAAATTGATTATGTTTCCTATTGCCAAATCTTCAGACATTTTATTGATCAATGATACAGAGTTTTCAAAATTTATGAAGGCGACTGATGTAACCTATGAAGACTTAGATGAATATGAAGATTTGGTGAAAGTGGCAGAAAAGTACTATATGTATACCGATGCTTTAACGCCCCAGGCGGGCGACGGAAAAGCGCTGTTTGGCGTCGATTCAGTCGCTAACTACTTTTTAGCCGCCTTAAAGCAACTGGGCTTTGATATGTTGTCCACACGAAGTGGTAAAACAGTCTTAAATCTTAGTAAAGTCAACGCCAGAAAAATTTGGGATAATTACTATGTACCAGTTGTAAAGGGTTATGCCGGCAAGCAGGGCAACTATGTTTCAGAAGATATAAAGGTCGGCAAGTTAATTCTTGGACTTTCTTATACAACGAGTGCTAGTTATTTTCCTAAGCAAACATATATAGATGAAGAAGTTAAGCAAATTGAATTAAAAGTGATGCACTCACCTTATATGAAAGGTGGTCAGAAACTCTTTATCAATCAAGGTGGCGGCATATTCGTGGTTGATAGTTCCGAAAGAAAAAATAATGCTTCAATTGCTTTTGTTAAATGGATTACAGAAAAAGACAAAAATTTAGCATTTACAATTAGGTCTTCGTATTTTCCGATTAGTAAAGCGACCTTGACAAAAGAAGTGATTACTGAATATGAAGAAGAACACAATATAGACGACAATATCGTTCAGACCTTAAATGTTGGTATTAATCAATTTAGTGCGATGAAATCGTATACGCCTGAGGCGTTAGACGGCTATGAGGAAGTGAGAATAATCATTGAAAAAGAATTTGCTCAGCTAGCTAAAAAAGATGCCAAAGATGTAAAAGATAGAATTAAAAGCGGCGAGCACTATAAGCAAGCTTTAGAGTACTATTTGTCAGATTTATACTTTGAAAAGTGGTATGATTCTTTTGTAGAAAAGATAAACTTAACGCTCGAAAGCTATTAAAAAGGGCAATGAAGTGAAAAAAAGAAAAGTAGTTTCAGCTTTTTTTGAAGTATCTATTGTTATGCTTGTGGTGCTTTTATTGCAGGCAGGGGTTTTCTATGTCATTTTTTCACGGATTGACGTACTTCAAATGATTGAAACATCTACCTATAGCTATTACTCTAACAGTCTTAGCCAAAGCGCCTATCGGCTTGAAAAGAATATGGTAAATAAATGGGCGTCAAAAAATGCTATTGATACTTTTATTGATATTCTTGAAAGTCAATATTGGAGTAGCAAATTAAATAATAAAAAACTAAAAATCAATAAAAACTCTGCAAATAACCTAGTTCGTCTTATAAAAAACGTCGACGCATCAGGCTGCTTTATTCTAATTAATGATAAAATGCTTGAGGACAAGGGCGAAGATCAGATATATTTTATTCGCGATGCAAAAATGCGCTTTACTAATAAAAATAATTCAGATATAACTTTGGAATTAGGTGATTATAAGTGGGTGACAGAGCTTGGTTTAATACTGGGCATTAACTGGAGCCCTACTTTAAGTGAAGGTGAATATCAGGCTATTGATAGAATAAAAGAAGATGTCTTAAATAAGTACAGAGCGGTAGAAGATAAGACAGCCTCTCGGCTGGCATATTGGACTTCGAAACAAGATCTATTAAATAGAAATGAAAAGAATTTTGTGTACGTTTATCCAATTATAGATAAATATTCTAAAAAAATATATGGCATACTTGGTATTGAGATTAGAGAAGCACGCGTTATGGATATCGTCGAGTCTTCTTATCTAAACTCTGAATATGCATCAGGTTTTGCCATAGTAAAGAATGGCGTTTCTGATCAAAATAGTGCTAATGAAGTAGATATACGTGCTTATTTTGGTGATCATATCGAATTTGTGTCAGAAAGTGAAACGTTATCTTACAAAAAAGCGGTTAACAGACATTTTAATATCGATGATGACGCAAAAGAATCATTGTTCTATGAATTGGATAGGCAAGCTAAAAATCAGCGAACTGTCTATGCTATTGAAAACGAATTAATGATTTATAACAAAGATTCATATTACCAAAATGATAACTGGCGTTTGGTTTTACTATTAGATGAAAGAAATTTGCACTATAATTCAATTGGCTATCGGCGCGGCATGAATATCACAATAGTGCTAAGCATCATAACGGCAATAATATTGACTTTCATCGTGGCAAATCTATTAACTAAACCTGTAAAGAGCTTGGTGCGCGAGATAGAAGAAATGGATACGCATGAGCAAATTAAGTTTTCTGAGACAGGTATAAAAGAAATAAATCTTTTGAAAGACAAAATTGAAGAGCTCTCTTCTGATGTCGCTAATACTTATTTACAAATGCAGAGTTTGCTTGAGATTATTAGACATGGTATCGTCATCTTTGAAGAAAACCCAGTTGCAAAAACTTATAATCGAACGGGTAGAATGAGTATTTTGTTGCAAAATCCAGATTCAACTGAGAAGGCTATTAAAAAGTATAGTGAAGACGATTATAATGAAATGATGGAGAGAAGGCTCAGCAATTATCATATTAGCTTTGTTGGGCTTGAACAAATAGACGATGAGACTAAAATAATAAAGTTTACGCCTAAAAAAACACCAGAAACACCGAGTTTTTTTGTTAAATATGTTAGAAAAATTGTCGACTCAAGAGTATTTCATGTCTACACAGAGTATACTGAGGAATACCTCGAAATGGTTAACCTCGAATATGAAAAAAACCATGACGCGCTTACAGATTTGCTCAATAGAAGCTACTTTAAGCGTTGTGTTGAGGAACGCTTGAACCTTTATCCAGAGCAAAAATCAGCCATGATCATGTGGGATCTTGATAATCTTAAATTTATTAATGACATGTACGGGCACGATTGGGGCGATCAGTATTTGAGAGAAGCTGCGTCAATTATAAGTCTATTGAATTTGGAAAGAGCTTATGTATCGCGTTTTGCTGGAGACGAGTTCTTTGTATTCTTTAATTACAATAAAGACAAGACAGAGGTTCGTAAAAAAGTAGTTGAAATTCAAGAAAAACTGCTTGCAACTAAGCTGATTATATCTGATTCTGAAATGGTAAAGATAAGGGCATCAGTTGGCATATGTTGGTATCCAGAAGATGGAAAAACGTATGACGAATTATATAAATATGCCGATTTCGCAATGTATGGTGCGAAGCACTCTGACAAGGGTAGTATCAATGAGTTTGACAAAGCGTTGTATGAAAAAGAGTACATTATACTATCTGCAAAAGAAGAGCTTAATAAAATTATTGAGAAAAAACTCGTTGACTATGCCTTTCAACCAATTGTCTGTACTAGAACAGCTGAAATCTTTGGTTTCGAAGCGCTAATGCGGCCTAAGTCAAAAGTATTAGAATCTGTTTCAGATGTTATGACTGTAGCCAAGCCGCAATTTAAGCTTGCTCAAATCGAGCAACTCACCTTTGAATGCGTTTTAGATATTTTGGAGAGGCATGCAGATATCTTAACAGATAAGAAAATCTTTATTAATTCTATTGCCAGCAAGACCTTACCGCCAGAGTCAGAAAAATACATCGAACAAAAACTCAATAAATATGGTGACAGAATCGTAATAGAGATCACAGAAGATGAGGAGATCAACGATAATAGTATGGCAGTAAAACAAGGCTATAAAAATGACTATGCTTGTATGATTGCCATCGATGATTTTGGCTCGGGTTATTCATCAGATAAGACACTTCTAAAAATAAAACCTGATATAATAAAAATAGATATGCACTTAATTAGAAATATTCATATTGATGAAGAAAAACAGCAGCGCGTTGCTTATTTAATAGAGTATAGTCGGTTAATTGATGCGATGACAATTGCTGAAGGTATCGAGTGCAGCGAAGAACTCGATTACCTAATCAGTATGAACGTTGATTATGTACAAGGTTTCTACATCTGTCGACCGCAGTTTGAGATTGGCGATATTTCAGATGATAAGAAAGCTGAAATTCTGGCATTAAATAAAAAATGGCTTATCTAAGTTGTTCACAACTGACTACGCAAAAATAAAATTAATAAGTGCAACCGCGAAATCTTGGCTTATTTATAATAAATAATAAACTTTTTGCACAACAATAATTTTATAGCTTAATTGTCTGATTAATCATATAATGTAACTATTGAGATATCGCAACGTCGTGTCATTTCGACCGAAGTGGTGAGATCTCGTTTTTAAAGCCAGTAATCTCTTGATTACGGCTTCGTCTTTGTTCGAAATGATAGCTTGACTAAGATCGTCACTATAATAAATAAAAGGGCAATTATAACTATGGGAGTTTATTTGCATGAAAAAAAAACAAGTGTACCAACTAAAAATAGATACATTAGTTTACCCGACCAGCGCCATAGGCGAAATAAATGGCCGCCAGGTCAATATAAAAAATGGCTTACCTGATCAGCAAGTTAGCGTTTTAATTAATAAAGTTAGACGCAATAAAGGACAAGCTAGAATTTTAGAACTTATCGCGCCCGCACCTTATGAAGTAAAGTCTTTTTGTGAACACTTTGGTGAGTGCGGTGGTTGCGCCCGCCAAACGGTACCGTATGAAAAGCAATTAGCTTTAAAACAAGCGGCGATCAATGCCCTTTATCAAAAAAATGGCATTGAATTTGCAGTGACTAAAATAATACCCAGCCCGCTGATATACGCATATCGCAATAAAATGGAATACAGCTTTGGTGACCTTGAAAAGGGCGGTCAGCTCAACTTGGGCATGCACCGCAAGGGGCGTTTTTACGATGTGGTCAGCATTCCGCACTGTCATATTGTTGACGATGACTTTAACGTCATAACCAGTGCAGTTGAAGCGCTTTGTCGCACTGAAAACTGGCCGAAGTACAATCGCAATACGGGCGAAGGCATTATGCGTAACTTGGTGGTCAGAAAAGGTCACTTTACGGGTGAAATACTGGTCGGTTTGGCAACTAGTAGTACACCCTTTGCAATTGAAAAAGTGGTCGAAACACTGTTAAATTTAGACTTAAAAGGTAAAATTGTCGGTATTTATCACTTGATCAACGACGGTGTTGCCGATGTTGTCAAAGCGCAACCCGACGACCATTTAATCTATGGGCGCGATTACTTTTATGAAAATATCTGTGGTCTAAAGTTTAAAGTGTCGTTTCACAGCTTTTTTCAAACCAACAGTCGTGGCGCTGAACTGCTCTACCGAGAAGCATTGGCACTTATCCCGCAGCTTGATGACAAGGTGGTTTACGACTTGTTTTCGGGTACCGGTACAATTGCTCAAATTGTCGCGGCGCGCGCCAAGTCGGTTTACGCGATTGAAATTGTCGGAGATGCCGTCGCTGCTGCGAAACAGAATGCTGAAATTAACGGCATTGCCAACTGTACATTTTTAGCGGGCGATGTATTTAAAATACTAGACGGTGTTTCAACTAAACCCGATGTCATCATTGTCGACCCACCGCGCGCTGGCATGACGCCAAAGACCGTCCAAAAAATTGCCGATTACGGCGTCGACCAAATACTGTATATCTCGTGCAACCCCAAGACAATGGTACAAAACCTAACCGACTTCTTTGCACGCGGCTATCAGTTAACAGAAAGCTTTTTGGTAGACCTCTACCCGCATACGCCATTGGTAGAAAGTGTTGTTTTGATGGAGAAAAGATAGAAAAAGTAGGTAATTATTTATAATGTCGATAAAAAGTTTTGTAAATTCGAATAAAAAAGGTGGAAATACACCTAAATTATTTAAGGCTTTCAGACTAAACTGGTTAAAAAAAGAAAAAGTGTAGACAAGAATAGGTGTGTTATGGAACTTTGGGATTTATTTGATAAAAATCGCAATTCACTAAATAAGACAATGGTAAGGGGCGCTATAATTCCGCCAAATTGCTATAAGATAACGGTTTATATCTGTATTTTTAATGACAACAATGAAATGCTGATTTGCCAAAGAACCGCAAACAAAGCAACCTACCCCAACTATTGGGATTTTTCAGCGGCAGGTTCTGCTATCAGTGGTGAAACCAGTGAACAGGCGATAAAGAGAGAACTAAAAGAAGAAATTGGCATTGATTTATATAATGAAAATTTAACGCCAAAGCTGACGATCTATTCAGAAGATGCTTTTAATGATATTTATACTTATAAAATGAACGTGGCATTAACTGATTTAGTATTTCAAAAAGAAGAAGTTAAAAACGCCAAATGGGCAACTAAACAAGAGATCATCAACATGATTAAAAACGATACGTTTATCCCTTTTCGCGCTAATTTAATTGAATTATTATTTGATATGAAAGTTAGCCGTGGTATGAAGAAAAAATAAAGGTTGGTTTTTATGAAGTATTCAATTTATGCAAGATTAGTAAAAATTTTATTTAAAGGCTCGGTTTATCAAGCCTTACAAAAAGAAGTGCCTGAGTTGGTAACAGCGCAATACAAAAGAGAAGTCGGTCGGCAATATCGCGCTATTGTCAAAAGAACTGAAGGGCTTGGCGGCATTAAACACAACCCAATGGAGATTATTTTATTGTTTACCGCCTTTGTCATTGCCGTCTACAAAGCAGCTGATGGCCGCATTGACGAGCCAACATTTGAAAAGGTGATCATCGCAATGTCGACCAGCAAGATGATGCAGCGTATCACTAAAAGGGAGGGCGCCTTTTCTGATAAGACAATTTCACTGCAAAAAAGACTAGCCGTCGAATCAAAACAACAGCAATATAAAAACGAATGGTTATTTGATTTTGACTATCAAGCTGGCAGTGGCGAATACTTTATTACCTATAAAACATGTGGTATTTGCAAAATGGCAAGACAAGAAGACGTCTTTCACTTAGCGAAGTACTTATGCAAAATAGACTACTACACGTTTGCGCACAAAGGCGTTGTCTTAGCGCGCACTAAAACACTGGCTTATGGCGATGACCACTGTAATTTTCATATTATGACAAAAGAAAAGGCCAAGGCGGTTGGCTACAAAAAGAGTGCCGATGCTAAATAGTAATATTACCAACGAAACATTGAGTAATTTTTCGCATGAAAAGCGGTCGTAAAAATTTAAGATTGCTTTTGTTTTATTTTTGCTTTTTCCTTGTTTTGTACAACATATAGTGATACAATATCTTTGTGTCACAAAATATGGTATGAAAGAGGGAAAGCATGATTCAAATTAAAAAGCGCAACGGACAAATTGATAAGTTCACATCTTATAACATTTATTCGGCAATTGAAAAGGCCTACAAGTCAGTAAACAAGCAACCAGTAAAACGAAAAGTTGAAGAAATTGTCGATAATATTAAAAAGACGGCCGAAGAATACAATGCTCAAAATAGATATTTAGGCGTTGAAGAAATACAAGATATGGTTGAAATTGGCTTAATCGATTTAGGCGAACATGTTGTCTTAAAGAGTTTTATCTTGTATCGCAATAAACATGCGCACTTAAGACATATGCTGCAAGAATTTGAAAAACTAATCGACGACCAGCAAGTATTAACACTATTAAAAGAAATTCAAGCAGACTACCCAGCCGATGTTTATTCAATTCAAAAACTTTACTACAGAATTAAATCTTTTCACAAAGAGGGCATGACCCGAAGCGAATTGATCAAGGTGTTTATCAATGCAGCAGTTGAATTGACATCAAAAGAAGCACCTGATTGGGAATACATTGCCGCCCGTTTTTTAAATCTTAAAATCGAAGATGAACTAAAAGTCAATCGTGCTGAACAAAGTGAAAAATCATTTTACGATAGAATTATTTACTATGCAGAAAAAGGGCTGTATGGCAAATATATGTGTCAATACACACGTGAAGAAGTCGACCAATTAGAAGCCTATATCGACAATAATAGAAATAAATTACTGACCTATAGTTCATTAAATTTACTTGCTAAGCGCTATATGTTGGCAAATTTTGACAAGGGTATTATTGAATCGCCCCAAGAAATGTTTATGGGCATTGCGATGCACCTAATGATCAACGAAAAAGACCGCGTCAAATGGGTTAAGCAAGTTTATGACGTTATCTCTAATTTAAAGGCAACTTTTGCAACGCCGACAATGAGCAATTCGCGTCGCCCGCATCATCAGTTATCATCTTGCTTTATCGATGTCGTCGACGATTCGCTGACAGGTATTTATAAATCGCTCGACAACTTTGCGCAAGTTTCAAAGTCAGGTGGCGGCATGGGCATGTACTTTGGTAAAGTGCGCGCCAGTGGCAGTGATATTAGGGGCTACAAGGGTGTAGCCGGTGGCGTTATTCGCTGGATCAGGTTGGCTAACGACACAGCCGTTGCCGTCGACCAGTTAGGCGTGCGGCAAGGTGCTGTAGCGGTTTATTTAGACGCGTGGCATCGTGATTTACCTGAGTTTTTACAACTTAAAACCAATAACGGCGACGATCGGGCAAAGGCGCACGATGTCTTTCCGGGTATTTGTTACCCAGACCTTTTCTGGCGACTTGCCAAAGAAAACATCAACGCCGAATGGCATTTAATGTGTCCGCATGAAGTCTATAATTTAAAGGGCTACCATTTAGAAGATTATTATGGTGAAGAATGGGAAGAAAAATACTACGACTGCGTCAACGACCCGCGCTTACACAAGCGTCGCATGAGCGTAAAAGACATTGTGCGCATGATTATTAAATCTGCCACTGAAACTGGCACGCCGTTTACATTTAATCGCGATGTCATCAACAAGACAAACCCCAATAAGCATGCGGGTATGATCTATTCATCAAATCTCTGTACCGAAATTATGCAAAATATGAGTGCTATCTCTAATATCACGCGCGAAACGGTGATTGTCGACGGCGAAGAAATTGTCGTTGAAAAAAGCACGCCTGGTGACTTTGTGGTATGTAATTTGTCATCGCTGGTACTCGGCAATATCGACGTTGAAGACAAGGCAGACCTTGAAAACACCGTTAGTACAATGGTAAGAGCGCTCGATAATGTGATTGATCTCAATTACTATCCAATTGAATACGCTAGAATAACCAATCATAAATATCGTGCAATTGGGCTTGGCGTCAGTGGCTATCATCACTTGTTGGTCAATCACAGCATTGACTGGGAGACTGACGAACACATCGCATTTGCCGACAAAGTATTTGAAGATATTAACTATTACGCAATAAAGGCAAGCAATCAAATTGCCAAAGAAAAGGGTAGCTACGCCTTTTTTGAAGGCTCAGATTGGCAAAATGGCGATTACTTCAAACTGCGTGACTACACGTCAGCCCGTTGGCAAGAATTGACCGCTGAAGTCAATCAAAATGGTCTAAGAAACGGTTATCTGATGGCGGTTGCACCAACAGGCTCAACCTCGATTATCGCTGGTACAACAGCCGGTACAGACCCCGTGATGAATGTTTATTTCTTGGAAGAGAAAAAAGGCGATATTGTACCACGCGTGGCGCCAAACCTAAATGTTGAAACATTTTGGCTTTATAAATCGGCGCATAATATTGATCAATCGTGGTCGATTAAAGCCTGTGCAGTAAGACAGCGCCACGTCGATCAGGCGCAGAGCTTTAACTTATATATAACAACCGAACACAGCATGCGCCAAATACTCAATTACTATATTGAAGCGTGGGAGGCGGGCGTCAAAACGCTTTATTACATACGTTCTCGCTCATTAGAAGTTGAAGAATGTGAATCGTGTTTTGCTTAATCAATAAAGGAGGATAAAATGGCTGAATTAGTAAGAAGAGCAATATTTAATGCCAATGGTGACATTGAATTATCAAAGCGCCGCATGATTGGCGGCAACACCACAAACTTAAATGACTACAACAACATCAAGTATGCCTGGGTCAGTGATTGGTATCGCCAAGCGATGAACAACTTTTGGATACCTGAAGAAATCAACTTAAACCAAGATTTAAAAGACTATAAAGAACTCGACGATGCACTGCGCACGGGCTATGATAAAATACTATCGTTTTTAATCTTTTTAGACAGTGTACAAACGGCAAATTTACCAAATGTGTCGGACTATATTACAGCTAATGAAGTCAACTTATGCCTAAATATTCAAACCTTTCAAGAGGCGGTGCATTCGCAGTCTTATGGTTATATGCTCGACTCAATCTGTTCGCCTGAAAAGCG
>PDWJ01001207.1_pt1 | contig 32917 bp, 29 predicted proteins | sample 1430881 | NCBI WGS metagenome assembly PDWJ01 (sample SAMN01162460, study PRJNA174530) | Oral metagenome, whole genome shotgun sequencing project. | biome: Marine environment; feature: Marine mammal; material: Swab sample of the gingival sulcus; isolation source: swab sample of gingival sulcus...
ATGTGTCAGTTTACAATAAAATATCAGGAGGAGCTTTATGAATGCAGGAATGAAAGCTATGCTTGATGAGAATTTAAGGTTTTTAAAACTTTCTTCAGCAATAAAAAACCTGGAAGAAATAAACAGGCAGGCATTGGAAAATAAGATAAGCTATAAGGAATTTTTGCTGAATTTAACAGAGCTAGCCTGCATTTCTCATAAATAGAGTGTACAAGAAAAAAAGATAAGTTTCAAGCCTTGGGTAAAAAGGAAATAGTTGGTTGATTTAATGGATGGATTCTCACATCTGATGGTGTGTGTCTGTTGCTGTGAGAGGTTGAAAAACGTACATCAATACTTAGTCTTTTTTCCGGTATAGTTTTTAAAACCGGAAGTCGGGATATACTTTTTTTCTGTAAGAACAAAGAATCAAAGGCTGGACTTTCTGTGAATTACCTATAATTCTTCTGGCACAATATTGTATTTTTTTATTTTATAGTGAATGGCTCGGCGGCTGATTCCAAGAAGATCGGCCGCATGAGTACGAACTCCGCCACTTTGCTGCAATGCCTTAATAATAGTTTTTTTTTCCATTTCTTCAAGAGACATGGCTGTAGATTCTACAGGGGCAGTTATGTTATTGGAGGAAAAATCTGTTAAATTAAAATCTTCCGGTTGCAATACCCCAGATCTGCACAGCACCAGACTGCCTTCCAGGGCATTTTTTAACTCCCGGACATTTCCAGGCCAGGGATAACTACACAGCCAATCCATTGTTTCATCTGGAATTTCAATGGAACCCTGTTTTTTTTGAAGTAATTGTTGCATGCAGAGTCTTACCAGATCAGGAATATCTTCCTTACGCTCTCTAAGTGGAGGAATATGAAGTGTGACGACCCTGAGTCGGTAGTATAAATCTTCCCTGAACCTGCCGGCACGAATCTCCTCCACAAGGTCGGCATTGGTCGCGGCAATCACCCTGCAGTCCACGGGGATCTCCTTGACTTCACCCACTCTGCGGATAGTTCGTTCCTCTAAAAAACGCAGCATCCGCATCTGCATTTCAGGAGAAATATTGCCAATTTCATCCAGAAACAATGTGCCTTTGTCCGCAGTTTCAGTGAGTCCTTTTTTCTCTTTAACCGCATGTGTAAAGGCGCCCCTGGCATGTCCAAACAATTCACTTTCCAGCAAGGTTGCCGGAGTGGAACCACAATCTACAACCACAAAGGGTTTGTCCTTCCGGGAGCTTAATTCGTGGATATATTGAGCGAGAACCCCTTTTCCCACACCGCTTTCTCCCAGGATAAGTGCAGTAACATCACTTGCTGCAACCCTTTGTGCCATCTCATAAAGATTTTTCATCGCAGGGTTTTTCCCTTGGTATGGAGTGGTGTTTTCGGAAGAGGAGGAAAAACCCTCTTCACTTTGAGAATGTAAAATATAATCGACCTTTTTAATCAGCTCTTTTCCCTGAAAGGGTTTGGTCAGATACTCCACAGCCCCTGATTTTACAGCCTTTACAGCATCAGGAATACTGCCGTATGCAGTAAGCAGGATTACTGGTAAACCTGCACAAATTGACTGAGCCTGTGATAATAATTTAAATCCGTTCATTTCCGGCATTTTTATATCAGAGACCATCATATCTACTGTTTGATTTTCCAGCAGATTCAAAGCTTTTGCAGCACTTCCCGCCTTGATCACACTATATCCCGCTGAAGAAAGACGGGCTTCCAGTACTTCCAGAATATGGAGATCGTCATCTACCACCAAAATGGTTTTGGAAATCTTCCGAAAATTTTTGACAGCCTTTGTTTTCATGGGAAATTCATTCCTTTCTTTTTCCTGTCAATTTCCTGGTAGATGGCTTCCAAGGCCTTTAATTTTTTGTTCAATTCTTTTATCTTGTGATCTTTTACTTTTATCTGTCTGCGAAGTTTTTTCAACTCTTTTTTCTGTTTTAGAAATACCTTGAAAATATCAGATTTCCCTGAACGCCCATTTTTTAGAGTAATAGATTTCTTATTCTTCTCTTTTTTCACTTTCCTCTTTTTTTCATGCTCTTTTTCCACTTTTGCCTTTTTTTTTGGATAAGACCATTTTTTCAGCACAGGAGTAAGAAAAACGCAGAGCTCTTCTGAAGACAAATTCTGTGTTTGATTTTCACAAAAGGCTTGCCACAGCTTAAGAGCCTCCTGCCATTGGAGAGTATTTCCCGCGAGAAGCATCCGGCTGCAGGCCATGCCCAGCAAGGCTTTTTGACGAAAGACATCTTTTTTTGTCTTCCAGTGAATACGGGAAAATGATTCTGCTGCGTTTTTATACTCCTTATTTAAAAACATTTTTTTTGCTGCCACCATTTCCTGGGGCGGCATTATTTTTCTCGTGTGGATACAGCTCCAGCAATTTATCAATATAAGAAATATTATAAAAAAGTATCTCACTCTTGGTATCAGCATTTTTATCTCTCCCAAGTGGTCTATCTTTCAAAAGGGATGGAAAAAGAGAAACAGGCTCCGCCTTTTTCAGGGCAGTTCACCTGTATTTTTCCTCCATGGGCTTCCACAATATATTTGGCAATACTCAATCCCAGCCCTGTACCATCTGTTTGTTCCCTGATATTTTTCCCCCGGTAATAACGATTAAAAATAAAGGATATTTCCTCCGGTGGAATTCCCGGCCCAGTGTCCAGGATCTCGCATATAAGATTATCTTTTTTGGCCTCTGGTTTAACAATAAAAATCACGGTGGAATCTTTTGGAGAAAACTTGATGGCATTTTCCACAAGATTTATAATCACCTGCCGCAAATATTTTTCATCGGCGCAGATATCAGGGAGATTTTCAGATATTCGGGTTTTCAGTTGAATGTTTTTTTCAAGCGCCATGGGATAAAGAGAATCCAGGGTTTTCTTCATAAATTGTGCAACAATAATATTGTGTTTGCTTAAATTCAAGACAACAGATTCCAGATATGAAACCTGCATCATTCGATTAAGGAGATCGCATACCCTGCCAATCTCAGCATCAGCAATGGTGAGAAATTTCTTCTGCATAGGGTTGACCTCCCCCATGATTCCTTCTCCAATGAGAGACACAGATTCCCGGATAGAAGTTAATGGAGTACGGATTTCATGACTGAGCATGGATATAAAATCCCCACGCATCCCCTGTTCTTCCTTTAATCTAAATGACATTTCATTATAAGCCATGGCCAGTTGGCCGAACTCATCCTGGGAATTCACTTCTATGGGTTTTCCCGGACTTTCATGGGAAACGCTGCGAATACCCTGGATCAGTTTTCCCAAGGGACGGAGCATGGAATAGGCCAAAAAGAAAATTCCTGCAAAACCAACCATCACAGCTAATCCCAGTCCCGCCATACTGGCACGTACTGTAAGGAGCCCCCTGCGGTTGAGCTCCCGGTTGGCCAGTGCAATAGCCTTTTCATTTTCGGTCCTGGCCTTAGCAACAAAGTCTCGCCATATATCCAACTCCTTTTCCGGAATCCACAATCCCTTGTGCGTGCCTGTAAAGGAACCCAATGATATTTTCATCTTCAGGTAGCGTTGAGACAACATCTCCCACTGGGAAGATATAGGGACGTCCTCAGACTGAAGAGCCATGATCTCATCAAGTCCTTTTTGCAGTTGATAAAAGGATTGAATAAAATGGGTGCGATATTGTTTATTTTTAAGTAAAAAAAATTTTTTTTCATTTTCCTCCATTTTCAGGAGGTTTTCAAACATATGTCTGGCAATTTGGGAAATTCTGTCATATTTTTCGGTTATGGTTTCAGAAATTCTCATCATACTGTAAACATTGATATACAATACCAGAACCGTTCCAAAATAGATCAGAAAAAAAGCAAGAAACCAGATTAAAAATTTAATGGTAATGCCCTTTTTTAAAATCATATACCACCATTTAAGAAAATCTGCAGTTTTTTAGATAAAGTAAATAATTAGGTTGTATTAAATACCAAATTTGTTCAGCTTAGTCAATTTGCAAAAATTTCAAAAATTAACACCTGATTGTTGATATAGTTCTCCAGAGGTAGTGCGCAAATTTTGGTTCACACTGCGCAAAGTTCGAACACAGCATCCTGTCCTTTTTCATATATCAAGCTAATATAGGCTATAAATACAAATTGTTATAATTTTGGCACAGTACTTGCTTATTATCATGTTACCAATGCTTCAATAGTAAGAAGTAGTACAAACAATACATAAACAAAAAAAAAGAAAAGGAGAATGTATCATGAAAACTTTAACTAACAGCCTGAAAGTTTTGATAGTGCTATTTGCTCTTGCATTGTTTCCTTTCATTGCCACAGCTCAGGATGTGAACTCAAAAGATGCGAAAAGTGTTGACGGAGTTATGGAAAATGTTTCCAGTGGAGATGAAATGGAGGTTTTAACTATTGCTGGAGTTATCAGCCTGGATGAGGAGCAATTAATACTTGATACCGGCTTAAAGAGCTATATAATTTATGGACAAGTAGATGACGCATTCATAGGCAAAGAAGTTATTGCCACTGGAACCATGGCAGAGAACGAAGGTAAAAAGGTATTTAAGCTTCAGCTTATAAAGGCTGTTGAATAATCTGGCTAATGGCGCATATGGGCAGGATACAAGGTATATTTTACCAGGTATCCTGCCTTTATACTTTATAAATATTTAAGTTTTAAATCTCAATATAATAAAAAACGGCAGAAATACAAAAAAAGTACAGCTGCCGTAAGTAACAGAATTTTATGAATTTGAGAGCTTGAAAAATACTTCAAATTTATTTTTCTTCCATATCAAGTCCAAAAGCTGTATGAAGAGTTCTTACAGCCAGTTCTGTATATTTTTCTGAAATAATACACGAAATTCTGATTTCTGATGTGCTTATCATTTTTATATTTATGTTTTCAAGAGAAAGAGCCTGAAACATTTTGGATGCAACACCTGAATGGGATTTCATTCCAACACCTATTACAGAAACCTTTGATATATTCGGATCGCCGACAACATCTCCTGCACCAATATCAGAAGCTATTTTTTCTGATAATTTCAGGGCATCTGAAAAATCAGTTTTGGGGACAGTGAAAGTAAAATCTGTAAGCCCGGTTGATCTTGTATTTTGAATAATCATATCAACAAGTATCCTTGCATCTGAAACCGGTGTAAGTATTTTTGCAGCGATTCCTGGCTGATCAGGTACATTTTTTAGGGTAATTCTTGCCTCATTTTTATTATAGGTGACTCCTGAAACCAGTACTTTTTCCATTCCTGTCTCGTCATTTACTACCATTGTGCCTTCCTCTTCGTTAAAGGATGATCTTACGTGAAGTGGAACCTGATATTTTTTTGCAAATTCCACTGATCTTATTTGAAGAACTTTTGCTCCAAGGCTTGCCATTTCAAGCATTTCATCATATGAAACCCTGGACATTTTTTTTGCTTTTTTACAAATATTGGGGTCTGTGGTGTATATCCCGTCAACATCTGTGTATATTTCGCAGATATCAGCTTTTATGGCTGCGGCGATTGCAACAGCTGAAGTATCTGAGCCCCCTCTTCCAAGAGTGGTTATATTACCATTCTCGTCTATACCCTGAAAACCTGCAATAACAACTATATGACCGTTTTCAAGAAGAGGAGTTATTTTCTTTTTGCCGACCTCAAGTATTCTTGCACTGCCGGATTGTGAATCCGTTTTTATTTCAGCCTGATGCCCCAGAAGAGAAATTGCTTTATATCCCATTGAACAAAGACATATGGAAAGAAGAGCAATAGTTGTTTGTTCTCCAGTGGATAAAAGAACATCTATTTCACGTTTGTTTGGACTGTCTGTAATCTCGGCAGCCAGAGAAATCAACTGGTCAGTTGTTCCTCCCATAGCTGATAAAACTACAACAACCTGATTTCCTTTATCATATATGTCTGCAACTTTTCTGGCAACATTTTTGATTCTTTCTATACTTCCTACAGATGTACCCCCATATTTTTGTACAATGACCCCCACTGTTTTTGCCTCCTTTGTTCAGGTGCTTTTTTGTGCAATTATTTGAAACTCATATTGTCTAGCAGATGGCTCGCTTTTAGTCCACAGGGTATTAGTTTTATTTTTCTTTTTTTTAAATCAATTATTTCAATTTCAATTATAAGGTCGAAATGAAAGTCTTTTTCAATTTTATCCGGCCACTCAACACATAATACAGATTCTTCTGCAATAATATCTGTAAATCCGGTTAATTCAAGTTCGTCAATATCAAAAATCCTGTACAGATCTGCATGTACAAGTTTTATTCTTCCATTATAAGTCTGAATTATATTATATGTAGGGCTTGTAACATAAATGTCAGGAGCTGTTTCAAGACCTTTTGCAAGCCCTTGAACAAAACATGTTTTACCTGCTCCAAGCTCCCCTTTGAGGGCAATGTAAAAAGGTGTATTTATAAGAAGTCCTGTTTCAAAGGCAAGTTTTTGAGTTTCTTTTTCATTGTGTACAACAAAAATTTTTTCTTCCATTCTTATAATCCAAGGCTTTTAAAAATAAAAGGCAGGTTTTCTGCTGTTTCCGTTGGAAGAAAGCCAAAAGGGCCTTTTGATAATGAAAGCTCATCTCCAGACATTCCGTGAATAAACACTGAAGCATGTGCTGCATGGGATGGAGACATTTTTTGGGCAAGAAAACTGCCTGTTATCCCTGCAAGAATATCTCCGCTGCCTCCTGTAGAAAGTCCGCTGTTTCCTGTTGTATTTATTCTTATATCAGCATCAGGGGAAGCAATAACCGAGGTGGATGTTTTTAGAATCAGGTTACAATTATATTTTAGGGCAAAATCCTTTGCAGCGCCTATCTGGTCTGACATAATATCCTTTATTGATTTTCCTGAGAGCCCTGCCATTTCCTTTGGGTGAGGTGTAAGTATGATATTTCCATTTAAAAGTAAAAGAAGTTCTTTGTTTTGAGCCAGAATATTAAGCCCGTCTGCATCTATAACCAGAGGAATTTCTGATTTTTTCAGCAAGGCTTCCAATATTTTTTTGCAGCCTCTGGAAGTCCCCATTCCAGGACCTATAACAACAGCAGTTTTATTTTTTATGAAAGAATCTAATTGATTTATTCCATTTTCTGAAAAAACTCCTTTTTCACTGCTCATATAAAATTTCATTGTTTCCGGCAGTGTCTGTTGTTCAACCGATTCTGGCATACAAAGGGTAACAAGACCTGCTCCGGCTCTATGAGCTGCAAGTGAAGCCATTAATGCAGCACCGGGCTTTTGCCTTGAGCCTCCTATAATCCCAAGATGTCCAAAATCTCCTTTATGAGAATTTTTTTTTCTTTCTGGAAAAATGGATTTTATATAATTTTTAGAAAGAATATGTATATTTTCTGAAAAAGATTTGGAAACAGATAAGGGGATTCCTATATCACAGACAAAAAGTTCTCCTCTTTTTTCTTTTCCCGGAGACAGATAATGTGCAGGTTTGGGAAACCCAAAGGTGGCACAGATATCACAACTTAATGTATGTCCGGGTATTTCTCCTGTATCCCCTAAAATCCCTGATGGTATATCTACAGCCATAACGAATTTATTAAGAGATTCAGTAAAACTGATTATTTCAGCAAACCGTCCTTCAGGAGCAGCTCTGAGTCCTGTTCCAAAAATAGAATCTATTATTATATCAGATTCAGTAAGCTCTTTTTTAATTTTATCATCAATTTTATCCGATATACATTCTATTATGCAGATATTTAATTTCAATGCTCTTTTATAATTTAAGAGCGCATCACCAGAAAGTTTTTTATTTTCAACAAGAAGTATTATTTTCAAACAGCGGCATCTTGAGTACAGATATCTTGCCATTACAAAACCGTCTCCGCCATTATTTCCGGGACCGCATAAAATTATTATATTTTTCTTTGAAATATTTATTTTTTCCAGAAGAATTCTTGAGGCTGTTCTTCCTGCATTTTCCATGAGGACTTCTCCTGGAATGCCAAAGTTGTAAATGGCTTTTTTGTCAATTTCACTCATTACCGAGGCTGGTATTATTCTTGTTGTTTCTGAAAGCATTAAAGAGCTCCTATTATATCTTTCATATCTCTTACGGCTTTTTCCATACCAACCATAACAGCTCTGGAAACAATTGAATGTCCTATGCTGAACTCATCTATTATGTTAAGCCCTTTAAATTCTTTAACAGTTTTATAGCAAAGGCCGTGGCCTGCATTTACTTCCATGCCAAGGGATTTCCCAAAATTTGCGAACTGGATTATTTTATCAAATTCTTTTTTTCTCTTATTTTTATCCGCTGCATCGCAGAAAGCTCCGGTATGAATTTCTATTGCATCTGCACCAAGTTCTTTTGCAAGTCTTATCTGCTCTTCATTAGGATCAATAAAAATAGAAACAGGGATTTGAACACTTTTGAGATTTTCTACAGCATATTTTGTTTTTTCCCTGGTTGAAATAAGATCAAGGCCGCCCTCTGTTGTAAGTTCTTCTCTTTTTTCAGGAACCAGAGTTACATAATCAGGCAGAATCTCCATTGCAAATCTAAGCATTTTATCTGTGGCAGCCATTTCAAGGATCAGCTTTGTCTGTACAACCTCTCTTAATATTTTTACATCACCCTGCTGAATATGACGGCGGTCTTCTCTTAAGTGGACAACAATTCCATCTGCACCGGCAAGTTCGGCAATCATTGCCGCTGTAACAGGATCTGGATAACTTGTCTTTCTTGCCTCTCTCAGTGTCGCTACATGATCTACATTTACTGCAAGTCTGCTCATTTTTCCCCCATGATTTATCTTTTGAATTCAAATATTAAGATAAATAATAAAATATTTATAACCAGTAAGAAAGATTTTTATCTTTTTCAATCAAAGATATGAGCTCAAAACTTTTTGCTGTCATCCTTTTATCTTCTTCAGAGCTGATTTCATGGTCATATCCCACAAGATGCAAAATACCATGTACAAGGAGTTGAGAAATCCTCTGGTCAAGTGAAATATCTGCAAGCTCAGCTTCCCTTAGGGCAGTTTCCTCTGAAATTACAATATCTCCAAGTATATTGACTCCGGGGAGATAGATTTCACCACTTTCTACAGGAAAAGATAATACATTTGTGGCCTTGTTTTTGTTTCTGTATTCATTGTTGAGTTTTTTTATATTTATATCATCTGTTATGAGAATTGAAATCTGTGCATTTTCAAAGCCCAAGGCGTTTAAGATAAGAGTTGTTTTCCTGATCAGACTTTTTTTGGTTATCATTGTTTGTTTTTTCAGGTTGTTTACCATTACCTCCATCTTTTACCTCTTCTTTTTCTTCTTCTATATATTTAATTCTATGGTGATGGATGCCGCTTAAGACTTTATTAAAACTTTTTGCTATTTTATGCAGATCCTTTAGTGTAAGATTGCATTCATCAAGCTGGCTGTCAGAAAAACATGCTTTTATCTGTTTCTGAACAATTCCCTGGATCCTCGATACACTTGGATTATCAAGGGATCTTGCCGCAGCTTCTGTTATATCTGCAAGCATTACAATTGCAGCTTCCCTTGATTGAGGTCTTGGGCCCGGGTATTTATAATGGTCTTCCTGGGGTTCTTTTTCATTTTTTTTAAGCTTTGCCTTTTCAAAAAAATATTTAATCAGGCTTGTGCCATGATGCTGTGCAATTATATCTTTTACTGCCTGAGGGAGTTTGTATTTAGTGGCAAGAGCTATGCCGTCCTTGACGTGTGCTGTCAGTATAAGCATTGACATTGATGGAGAAAGTTTGTCATGAATATTTTTAATGTGTCTTTGATTTTCTATAAAATAGGTCGGTTTTTTAAGCTTTCCTATATCATGATAATATCCTCCAACCCTTGCAAGAATAGAATTTGCTCCTATTTCCGCAGCAGCAGCTTCTGCCATTGTGCCTACTATCATTGAATGATTATAAGTCCCCGGAGCTTCCAGCATCAGTTTTCTTAATAATTTTTGTTCAGGATTGGAAAGCTCCATAAGTTTGATATCTGATGAGTATCCGAATATAATTTCAAGAAGAGGAGAAATGCCTCCTGTCAAAATCCCGGATAAAATACCTCCTGAAACAGCGCATACAATACCAATAAAGATTTCATGGGTTGAGATATTGTTTATCTGGAGAAGAAAAGCCGGTGCAATTATAAAATTTAAAAATGCGAGTTTTGCACCTGTTTTTACAAAATCCTGTCTTTCACGGCATTTTTTTATCCAGAAAGTTCCCATTAACCCATTAATCAGAAAGAATATAAAAAGCCCTGGAATATTATTTTCAAAAATCATTGAGCATATGAATGCAGAGAGAAGCGCCATTGTATAAGCCTGATAAGTACCGAAAAAAAGGCAGACTGCCATTGATGCAGCAGCTACAGGTAATGAAAGATTTACAGTATTTACCGGTATGGTATGTTGTCCTCCTGAAACAATTATTGTTGGTATAATTGAAAAAAGTTTTGCAAGAAGAATATTAAAAAGCAGAACCATTGCAAGGAAAAGAATATTTTTATTTGGATTGGCTTTTAAATCTATAATTCCCCTTAAAAAAGTTATATATATTGCAGAAATGAAAAAAAGAATAAAAAAACTTTTTCCAAGGATATTAAAAATATTTTTTCTGATTTTGTTTTTTGTTTTTAAAGCTTCGAGTTTTACCATATGCAAAGGATTTATAATTTCACCTTTTCTTACTATAATTTCACCTTTGTTTATTTGAATAAGAAATGGAGGCACATTTTCAACTGCCTTGTATATTCGTTCCTGTGTTTCATTTTTGTTTATGGTAATATTTGGTCTTATAAGTCTCTGGGCAAGGTCAACTATAAGATTTATTATATTATATGAATATGTCTTTAGCAAAGGGTCTCCTATTATCCTTACCATTGCCTTTGCCTGATCCATTCCATAATATTTTCTAAGCTTTTTTACAAAATTTTCTTTTCCTGTATATATATCTCTTAGGCTTATTCCCTTGTTTTCTTCTTTTAATAGAAGAGATTTGTTACCAACAACTCCATTTTGAAGTATCTTTATGATTATTGTTTTTAAAATATTTTCCAGATTCCCTGAAAAATTATGTTCGTATAAAAGGTTGAAAGCCCCCTGACTTATCTGAAAGCCAATATTTTTTTCAAAGGTCTCTTTCATTTTTACTAAATCAGGAGATTCCTGTACCAGATTTTTTTTTTCGGAAAAAGCCTTTTTTATTTTGGCAGTGGTCTGAGCAAGCATTCTTGAATCGTAATCATATACTGTAAGAACAGATTTTGCTGCGGCAAGCTTTTTTTTCTTTGTTTTTCCGGGATCTTCAAAAACAAGAAATTTGGTGGATATGATTGTTTCCCTGGCAATATCACCTACCTTATAATCTGTATTTATCCATAAAAATTTATCTGCTGAAAAAAAGGCAAAAACCAGAGTAATAATAATTCCCATTACAGAAATTATAAAAGTTCTGGCGGATACCAGATCAAAAAATTTTATTTTATCTGTTTTCATGTTTCTGCTTTTTAATTTAAATTTTCTTTTTTCTCATAGGCATCTATAATTTTTTTTACCAGATGATGGCGTACTACGTCATTTCTGGTAAAATGCACAATTTCTATCCCCTCAATTTTATCAAGTATTTCAATTGCATCTATAAGACCTGATTTTTTTGGTTCAGGGAGATCTATCTGGGTGATGTCTCCTGTTACTACACAATGGCATCCAAATCCTATTCTTGTCAAAAACATTTTCATCTGTTCCCTTGTTGTATTTTGAGCTTCATCAAGGATTATAAAGGCATCATTCAATGTTCGTCCTCTCATAAATGCAAGGGGTGCAACTTCTATTACTCCCCTGTCCATAAGTCTTTCCGCCTTTTCAAAAGACATCATGTCATGGAGAGCATCATAAAGAGGTCTTAAATATGGATTTACTTTTTCTGCAAGATCGCCAGGTAGAAAACCAAGAGCTTCTCCGGCTTCCACAGCAGGTCTTGCAAGTATAATTCTGTTGACAAGTTTTTTTTGAAAAAAAGAAACAGCCATTGCCATTGCAAGATAAGTTTTTCCAGTACCTGCCGGGCCGACTCCAAAAACTATATCTTTTTGTCTTATAGCATCAATATATTTTTTCTGGGACTGGTTTTTAGGTGAGATATGGTTATTTTTTGATGTTATAAAAATAGTATCAAGAAAAATATCTTTAAGACTTATATTTTCGTTGGCATTAATCATGGCAACAGCATAATCTATATCCTTGGGGTATACAGGATATCCCTGCTGGATAAGAGAATAAAGTTCTTTAGTGATTTTTGATGCCAGTTCAACCTGATTTCTGTCCCCCTGAATCATAAGATCATTGCCTCGTGATTGAATCTGTACTGAAACAAGAGAGCCGATTTTTTTGAGATTTTTATTTTGTTCGCCAAAAAGTTGATTTGCAGATTTATAGTCGGTAAGTTTTATTTTTTTGATAAAGTCTTTTTTGTTTTCCATATAGTTTACACAGATTGCAGTTCAAAAAAACAGGCCGAAAAGTCTGTGCATATTATCAGTTTTTTTTCGGCCGCATTGTCTATTGAATAATTTTTATGATAAAATTATATAACAGATAAACAAAAATAGCAATTATATATGTGCAATATTTAATTATTATGATAATGCCATGGCTGTTTTTCAGATATTTTTATTATTGATTTCAGGCTGAATTATAAAAATAAAGCTTATTATACTTGTTGAAAAGGTTAAATTGATTTATTTCTTTGGGTAGCTGAAATAAAATATAAAGACAAGAGCCTTAAAAATTTAAACCAATATTCAGGAGAAATTTCATGAACGGACTTGATATTGCTATTGTATGCATTATGGGTTTTACTCTTACAAGAGGTCTGATGACAGGACTTATGCAGTCAATTTCAGGGCTGATAGGGGCTTTGGCAGGTTTTTATGGCGGCTATCTTTATTATCCGGCTTTAGCAGCCCTTCTGTCAAAATGGATTAACCCCGGCACTTTTTTGAAAATTGTAAGTTTTCTGATAATTTTTTGTGGAATTGTAATTCTTATAAGCATACTTGGACGTCTTTTGAAATGGATTATGAAAATAGCCTTTCTTGGCTGGGTTGACAGGCTTGGAGGAGGGGTTATTGGTTTTTTGAAAGGGCTTGTTTTTGTTTCAGCTCTTGTTATTATTTTGACAGTTTTCCTTCCTTCGGGCAGCCCCCTTTTAAAAAAATCTGTTTTACTTCCTTATGTTTCCAATGTTTCAGAAACCATGATGCAGGCAATACCCGAAGATGTACGCAGCAGGGATTTTTTTAAAAAAATGAAGAGCCTTAAAGAAGTATCAGGTATAGCAGAAAAGAAATTTATGAATGAAAAAAAATAGGGATATTTCTGAATTATTCAGCCTTATACAGATCTTAAGAAGTCCTGAAGGCTGCCCCTGGGACAGAAAGCAGACTCCTGAAACAATGGCAAAGTATCTGGTTGAAGAAGCTATGGAAGCTTATGAGGCTGTTCATTCAAAAAGCTCTTTCCAGGCTATGGATGAACTTGGAGATACCTTGTTTCAGCTTTTATTTATAATAGATCTTTATGAAGAAAACAAAAGTTTTTCTTTTTCTGAACTAATTGATAATACCTTGAAAAAAATAATTTCCAGGCATCCTCATGTTTTTGGAGAAAAAAAGGCTGAAGATTTGGATGAGGTTGAAAAAATATGGGCAGATGCCAAAAAGGCTGAAAAAGAGGGGGATATTTTTGAATCAATTATGGATAAAATTCCGTCAGGACTTCCTGCCCTTATGTATGCTTTGAAAATGTCAAAAAAAGCAGTTGTCATTGGGTTTGAATGGGATAATCTTGATGAGGTTTTTGATAAGCTTTATGAAGAAATGGAAGAACTTAGAAGATCTTTAAAATATGAAAATAAGACAGCACAGGAAATGGAATTTGGAGACCTTTTATTTACCCTGGTAAATGTGGGGCGTTTTATGGGAATAGAGTCAGAAGCTTCACTTTTGAAATCATGTAAAAAATTCAGGCAGAGATTCCAGTGGATGGAAAAAACAGCCTTATCACAAGGCAAAAAACTTGAGTCCTTTGAACGAAAAAATATGGAAGATTTGTGGAACAGGTCAAAAAAGTATTATTGATATATTTTTAAATTAGTTATACCCATTGGTCAAATTTTTTCAATGCTGCATAGGCAATTGCAGAGCTTTGCCTTGCAATGGATTTCAATTCTTCAGGAATATTGTTTCTTTCGCTGTATCTTAAAAGATTATCAGTATCTTCTTTGATTGAGCCGGCAAAAGGTTTTATATCTTCCGGGTCTATATCTTTATTTCCTAAAAGACCTGCAAAAATTTCCATTAATGAAAGAATATCATCTATATTTTTTTCAACATGTGATGCAGCTTCTTTATTAAATTCAAGTCTGTTTAAAGGATTTATACCCGGAGTACCAAATACTGAAGATGTAGAGCCGGTTTTTTCAGATGATAATGTTTTATCAGAGGAAACTATTTTTTGAAGTATTCCTGAAAAAGAATCAGAGTTTTTTTGTATCTTGTTTGTATTTCTTGTTGAATAGTCTGTTTTTGCAATAAAATCATTAATTTTTGAAATTTTATTATCCATTTTTAACCCCATCAGTTAATCAGGTTTAATTTAATGAAGTATTATGCAAAAAGCAGTCCATAAATCAGATGAAGTTGTCAATATGTGATCCAATAAGCTTTTCAGCTATTTTATCACTTGAAACATTATATGTTTTGTTGTTTATTTCCCGTGTAAGGCGGGCAATTTTTTCTCCCCTTGATTCCATTTTTTCATTTTTCATATTTTCAGGGGAATAGCTTTTTATTTCTTGAGACTTTTTTATGTCCGTAGAACTTATGCTGACCCTGTCTTTTTTTACTTCGTTTACCTGCTCTTCCCTGGCAGACGGATTTTGAGGTACTTTTACAGGGTTTAAAATTTCCTTGTAAAAATTTCCTGATATTTTCATATTTTATGTCTCCATGTTATTTTTGGATACTGTTTCTGGTAATTTTTACCGGGTATTTTTGATTTGGTTATTAAGATTTTCATAGTCATGCAGTGAAAAAGAGTTGATTTTTTTTGAATCTCCATACATTTCATAATATTTGAACTCATTTAAATCTTTTTCCCCATTTTTACCGGTATGTTTTTGATCAATTTTTTCATTTATCTGGTATCGTGTAATTTTTTTTACAACATCAGAGGCAACTTTGTTTATAACCCCTTGTTTTTTGCCTTCATTAGAGATGGATATTTTATCTACAGTAACATTGCTCAGTCCTTTACCCCTGACTTTTGAGTTCAGTTTATTTTGACTGACCTGTTTGCTGTAAGCTTTTAATACATTATTTATCTGGTATGCTGGTATATGCATACTCACCTCTCTATTTATCTTAACTTAAACATTCGGCAGAAAAGTTTTCCCCTTTAATATTTTTTAAAAAATTTCATAAATTTTTTACTGCCATATATGTTCTTATAAAAGATTCATGAGAGTTAAAGGCAAGTTTAGGTATTTTTTTATAAGAAAAAAATTTACACTCCATAGCATCATCTCCGGGAACAGCCTCACCTTGAAAATTTTCTATGGAAAATCCTGTTATAAAAATTGTTCCATATAAAATGCTGTGGTGACTCAGTACCCCAAGGAGACCTGAAATTCTGCCTGTAAGCCCTGTTTCTTCTTTAAGCTCCCTTAAAGCGGTTTCTTCAGGGGTTTCTCCAATTTCCATAAAACCGCCTGGAAGACACCACATTCCGGCTTTTGGTTGAACACTTCTCTTTACAAGAAGGATCTGGTTTTTTGCATCAGAAACAACAGTGCAGCAGGCAGGAACAGGATTTTCATATAGAGGTTCTCTGCATACATGACAATAAAGCCTTGTCTTTCCTTCAATAAATTTTTTTTCCAGCGTAAAACCGCAAAAATGGCAAAATTTTTTTTCTTTCAAAATAATTCCTGACTATAGAAAATTTACAAATATCCAAATGCCTGGCGGCCTGAATCAATCGTCAAAATCTCCATCAGGTCCTTTATCCGAATCAATTGCTTTTGCTTTTTCTATTATTTTTTCTTTTGTCCAGTCATCTGGATTTTCAATCCTTTCAGCCTTTGGACCTGGATCATAGCCTTGTTTTTCAAGAATTTCAGATATTACAAGGTCTGCTGTATCCTTGGCATTGAAAACATTTACCAGATAATTATATGCAAGATCTTCAACTCTTTGAGCCATCTGCTCCCTGACATCCCTTTCAAGACCCATTATTCTGTTTTCAAAAGGCAGATTGAGTTTTTTGAAATTATTACCCTTGATTCCATTTTTTGCAGCATATTCTTTCATTTCCTGCCATATATCTTCGGGAAGACCTTTTCCATTAATTTTTTTAAGGTCATTGTCCTTATCAAGGATAGCATTTCCAAAGTCATTTACTTCTATTCCCCATGCAGCCATTTGAAGGGCTGTTGCTACGTTTGCTTTTGTAGTTTCAGTTTCCTGAGCAATTTTTTTAAGCCTGTCAGAGCTGTTTCCTGAAGTCCCATGCTGGGCACCTGATATTTTATATGGCTTCAAAGCCTTATGGATATCTGCTGTAAGCTCTATCTGAATACCATCTTCATTGGTTTCTATTCCATGGGTTGTCCCATTGTTCAAGGCAATCCAGTTTGGAAAAATATTATGGGCGTTAAGTCCCTTTATAAGAAACATTGCCTCCTCAGGTGTGGATAAACCTGATTTCCCTTTAATTTCTCCAACCTCTGTTTCAAGTCCTGCCCATGCAGGGATAAGATTATAAAGTTCCAGATTGGCGAGAAGATTGAGATCATCTGGCATATGTGAAGCATCTATTGCTATTGATGTAATTCCTGAATCAAAAAGAGATGGTATTTCACGTTTTGCAGGCTCAATATCTTCCTGTTTTTTAATTCCATAGTGGTCTGCATGTATGGCAACAGGTATTGTAATTTCAAGTTCATTGCATACAGCATCTACCTGCCGGGCAATATTCCACAATGAAACAGGGCAATAAGCATTTGCCCCCCCCTCTGACCGTGCAATTTCAATAATAATTGCGGCATTGGCTTTTTGCGCAGCCTGAAGAACACCTCTTATTACAATATGATTTCTTGCATTTGCAGCAATGGTCATGCATTTGCCTTTTTTAATCATTGCATTATCAATATATTTGCCAGATACAATCAATGCCTTTGAGTTTGGAAAAAGCCTCCTTATATTCGGCGGTCTTCCAATTTCTGTTGCTTTTTCAAAATCCGCAGGTTTAACAGCCATGTATCCTCCTTAAAGTATAAAAATATTTATATAGTCTAACATGATTGGGAATTTTTTCAAAAAATATTATTTCATAAGTTTTTACAAATTAAAAGTTTAATATAAAAGAAACTGCAAAAGGTGTTATTAAAGTTAAAACAAACCCGCTGAAAATGGCTATTGCAGCTATTTCCTTTCCTGAAAACTCTACTATAACAGGTAATGTTGTATCCATTGCAGTTGCACCCCCTGATGCCACTCCAGCAAGTTTCCCCGAATATTTCACAAAAACCGGTGTCATTACAAGGGTTATTATTTCTCTTGATATATTGGCAAGAAGAGCTATTATTCCAAGATATTCAGAATGGATTTCCGCAATTATTACACTTGAAAGGGAATAGTATCCAAACCCTGCTCCAACCGCAGCAGCTTCTTTTAAGGAGATGTTTTTCAAAACTATGGAAAAAATACAGGCTCCTGAAATAGAGCCTGCTGTTATTGCCCCTGGAATAAGAATAAGATGTTTAAACTTTTTTTTAAATAAAACCCAGTTTTCTTTATCCGAACCCATTCCTGTTCCCACAAAAAAAAGCAGGGTATAAAGAGCAAATTTTGAAAAAGAATTATCAAGAAGTATTTCAGGAAGAAGTCTTTCAATCCCAAGTATCAGACCAAGAGCAAGTGAAAAAAGAACCATCATGCTTGTTTTCATTTTATTTTTCCTTTTTTCCCGATTTGAAAATAAGAAAGGATACCGGTATTATGAAAATAATGCTTCCTGCAACTGCTCCTGCAGCAAGGATTATAGCGCTTAAGCCTGCATTTAAAAAAGAATCCATTATTTTTTTGTTTGTACTTATCTCGACTCCAAAAAGAAAAAGAAGGATAAAAATACTTATAAGGGCAGCCCTGTCAAAAAAAGATAATATTTTTTTATTATTTTTTAAGAAAAAGCCCGAAATTATACCTGCAAAGAGAAATAAAAAGACTTTGGTCATTGATAAATTATTTCCTGATGCTATGATTTATTCAAAATTCTTTGAAAAAAAATTAAAAACAAGATTTATCTTTGATAAAAGTTTTTTGTCAAATTAATTATTAACCTTTTCAGGAGAATTTGATGAAACAAATAGATGCAAGGGGTATTGCATGTCCGGGTCCGGTTGTTCATACAAAAAAATTTCTGGATGAAAATTATTTATGTAAAAATATTCAGGTTATTGTTGATAACAGAGCTGCTGTTGAAAATTTATCAAGATTTCTTGAAAGCTGTGGGTTTCAAGTAAAATCTGAGGAAAGGGAAGCTTTTTATATTGTAACAGGAACAAGGGAAGAAGGCTTTTTGCAGGATGAAATAGAAGATTTTGATTTTAATGAAGAAAAAAAAGATTTGTTTCTGATTTCAAGTGAGTTTATGGGTTCAGGAGATATAAGCCTTGGCTCAAGGCTGATGTGTAATTTTATTTACACATTAAATGAATATCAGGGGCTTTGGAAGCTTGTTTTTTTAAACAGCGGGGTTAAGCTTACAGCTAAAGGCTCTTGTGTTATTGATGAACTTAAAAAAATTGAAAAAAGCGGTGTTAAAATTCTGGTATGCGGAACATGCCTTGAATTTTATAATCTTCTTGATTATAAAGAGGTTGGGGAAACAACCAATATGCTTGATATTGTAACAAGCATTAATTTGGCAGATAAAGTTGTCTCCCTTTAATTATAAGGTTTTTATAACTGGTTTAAAGGAGGAAAAATTTGGACAAAACAGATGAACAGATATTGAGGGCTGCAAAGGAAATAATTGTGAAATATATTGAGGGCGGACGTATTTCTCCTGCTGCTTTCCCTGAAAATTTTAAAATGATTTATAATGGTATTTATGAAACAGTATTTAATATTAAAGATTGCAATGAAAATAAAATTAAAAAGGATGAATCGGAATAAATCCGGTGTTTTTTTATTCTTAACCCTTTCTTCTGAATTACATCGATTTCTATAGATAACAATGTTTAACACCACTCTAATTTTAATATATTGACAAAAATATATTTTGATGATTAGACTATAAAAAATGAAGTTCCTGGAGTTTTATTCAAATAATTAATTATTAATATCATTGGACCTCTTTCTGAAATATTGAAAAGAAGGCGGTTTTTATCGTTTAAATTTTAAATAACAATTTAATAAAGGTTAATATTTTGAGCAGATATATACTTGGAATAGATATAGGCTCTGTCTCTGTTTCAACTGCAATGACAGATGCTGACAGAAAAATAATAAAAACTTCATATGCTTTTCATAAGGGAGAGATAAGAGATACCCTTGAAAAAGAACTTGAGAAATATACCTTAGGGGAAGATTTCATAGTAGCTGCAACTTCTTCCTGCCCTGATTTTGTAGAAAGAGATTTTGACTATGATAATCAGGTTGCTGTAATTCAAGCTGCAAAAACTCTTTATGATTCCTTTGATTCTATTTTGTTTGTCGGTGGTGAAAAATTTGGTTTTCTTGTTTTTGATGAAGCAGGCAATTATAAGAGTTTTAAAACCAATACCTCCTGTGCTGCCGGGACAGGAAGTTTTCTGGATCAGCAGGCAGGTAGGCTTAACCTTGGTGGCATTGAATCCTTAAGCGATACAGCATACTCAAACAAGGGTAAATTCCCTTTGATTGCTTCCAGGTGCGCTGTTTTTGCAAAGACTGATTTGATTCATGCCCAGCAGGAAGGCTATTCTTTTAAGGAGATAAGCGACGGGCTTTGTTATGGTCTTGCAAAAAATATAACAGATACTCTTTTTACAGGTGCCAGACCCCATGGGAAAATACTTTTTTGCGGTGGAGTTTCAAAAAACAAGGCAGTAAAAAAGCATATTGAAAAAATATCAGGAATAAAATTTATAACAGATGAATATTCTAATGTATATGGTGCAATTGGGGCTGCTTTTCTTGCTTCTGAAGAAAAAGACAGCATGGAAAAGTTGTCTGGAAGAACAGAAATCAAATTTATTAAAGATATAAAAAAGGGTAAAGATTTATACTATAAACCTCTTAAATTGAATATTTCCAAATATCCTGATTTTTCGGGAATTGAAGATTATTTTTATCAGTCAGCCTCAGATAAAAATACGGGAGTTGAGGTAAATATTTATGAAGAGACATCAATTTTTGAAAAAAAAGAGCTATGGCTTGGAATAGATATTGGCTCTACAAGTACCAAAGCTGTTCTTACGGGTTTTAAAAATGAGCCTGTTGCAGGATTTTATACAAGAACTGCAGGAAATCCTTTAAAAGCTGTTTCCCTGATATTTGAATCCATTGATAATATAAAAATTACTAAAAATATAGATTTTAAAATATCAGGTTGTGCCACTACAGGCTCAGGAAGAAAATTCATAGGAAAGATTACAGGTGCAGATATGGTTATTGATGAGATTACTGCACATGCAAGAGCTGCTTCACAGATTGATCCTGATGTGGATACAATTATTGAAATAGGCGGTCAGGATGCAAAATTTACTGTTTTAAAAAATTCTGTTGTTACATTTTCAACAATGAATAATGTCTGTGCTGCAGGAACAGGAAGTTTTATTGAGGAGCAGGCAAGAAAACTTGGTGTGGAAGTAAAAGATTATGCCTTAAGAACCGATGGCATTATGGCTCCCATGTCCAGTGACAGATGTACTGTTTTCATGGAAAGGGATATAAACCATTATCTTGCAGAAGGTTATGGAGTTGATGAGGTCCTTGCTTCTGCTCTCCATTCGGTTTGTGAAAATTATCTTGTAAAGGTGGCAACAGAAAATCTTATTGGCAATCATATTTATTTTCAGGGTGCAACTGCAAAAAACAGATCTCTTGTTGCTGCATTTGAGCAAAGACTTGAAAAGCCTGTTCATGTATCAAAATTTTGCCATCTGAATGGAGCCCTTGGGGCTTCCTTGATTCTAAAGGACGAATTTGCAGGTAAAACATCTTTTCGGGGTTTTGATCTTTATAAAAAGACAATTCCTGTTTTTTCAGAGGTATGCGGGCTATGCAATAATAATTGCAAGATTACAATAGCTGATATTGACGGCGAAAAAGTAGCCTATGGCTTTTTATGCGGCAGAGATTATGACACAAAAAAATATGTGGGAAAAAAAGATAATGCCTTTGATCTTTTAAAGGAAAGAAAAAAAATAATCAGAAAAAACAGATCTTCCCACAATATGATTTCACAAGATTCTCCGGTGATAGGGATTCCATACAGTCTTCATCTTGTTGATGATCATGAGATGTGGAAAGAGTTTTTCAGCAGTCTTGGTATAAAAACTGTTTCAAGTGCAGGGTATAAAGATGCCGTGAAAACAGGTAAAAAACTTTCTGAAACTGAATTTTGCGCCCCTGCATCTGCAATGTTTGGCCATTGTAATTATCTTTTTGATAAATGCGATTATATTTTTCTTCCATTTTATCTTGAAGATAAAGTTGATAAAGGCCGCCATCAATATTGCTATTATACTCAATATATGCCGCCTCTTATCAGTAAAGCAGGAAGAGACAGGGTTCTTAGCCCACTTGTGAATTATCTTTATACTAATTTTTATTCAAAAATAGAATTGTATAAAATGTTTCGTTCCATAGGAATGAAAAAAAGTTTTTTTGAAATAAGTTTTTCCTATGAAAATGCATTGGAATTTAAGCAGAAGTGTCTTCATTCTTTCAGAAAGTTTTATGAAAATCAGATTTCTGAAAGTGATAATATAAATATAGTTTTTCTTGGGCGTCCATATACTATAATGTCAGAGACCATGAACAATAAGATTCCAGATATATTTTCAGGTCTTGGAGTCAAATCTTTTTATCAGGATATGCTGCCATTGAATAATACGGTGAAACCAGATTCTCCTGCAATAGAAGTTCACTGGAAATATGCTTCAAAAATTCTTGAAGCAGCAGAAAAAATTGCACAAACAGATAATCTTTACCCTGTATATGTAACCTCTTTTAAATGCTCTCCTGATTCTTTCGCGCTCAGGTTTTTTAAGGATATCATGGAGAAAAATAAAAAGCCTTATCTTGTTTTGGAGCTTGATGAACATGATTCCAGCGTTGGATATGAAACAAGAATAGAGTCTGCTGTAAGGGCTTTTAAAAATGACAGCAAAACTTTGAAACCAGTTACAAAGCCTGATTATTCATCATTAATTTTTAAATCTGAAAAGGAGCTTTCCGGTAAAAATCTTATTTTTCCGAACTGGGATAATATAACATGCAGATTTTTATGTGCAGTTCTTAAAAGGGAAGGGATAAATTCTTTTCTTATAGAGGAAACAGAAAATACTATTTTAAAAAGTATGAAGTTTAATACAGGTCAATGCCTTCCTGCAAATTCTATTGCACAGGGTTTTGTTGAAACAATAGAGAAAAATAAGCTTGATCCTTCTGAAAGCATTTTGTGGATGAGCAAGGCAAATTTTTGTAATATCAAACTTTATCCCAATTTTATCTGGTCTTTGCTTCAGTCATATGGGAATGGAATGGGAAATGCCGGTATTTTTCATGGAGAGCTTACTTTTAATGATATTTCCATAAGAGCTGCAAAAAACGCTTATTTTTCACATCTCTTTGGAGGAATGATCAGAAAAATGGGCTGTACTACAAGACCCTATGAGGTAAACAAGGGTGAAACAGACAGAGTGATAAATGAAAGCATAAAAATTATAGAGCAGTCCTTTCTCGGCCAATACTCAAAGGAAAAGGCTGTTCTTGCCGTTGTTGATAAATTCAGGAAAATAAAGACATTCAAAAAAGGTACAAAACCCAGGGTCGCAATATTTGGAGATATTTATGTAAGGGACAATAGTACTATGAATCAGGGGCTTGTAAGATTTATTGAGGATAATGGGGGAGAGGTTATTACCACTCCTTATACAGAGCTTGGAAAGATAATTGCTCCCATGTATTTTAAAAAATGGTTTAATGAAGGACTTTATTACAATCTTTTTTCAGTGAAAATACTTTCAGCCAATATGAAGATTATAGAAAAAAAATATTTGAAAATGTTTAATGAAGTTATAAATGAACCTGTTCATGAATACAATGATGACCCTGAAGAGATCTTGCAAAAATTTGGCATCAGAAAAGAAAACGCAGGAGAATCAATGGAAAATATTTTAAAGATTCATTATTTGTCAAAGCATTATCCTGATCTTGCTCTTTTTGTTCAGGCAAACCCTGTTTTTTGCTGTCCTTCAATTGTTACAGAGTCTATGAAAACAAAAATAGAAAAGGTGACTTCAAAGCCTGTTGTAACAATTACATATGATGGAACAGGGGGTTATAAAAACAGAAGTATAATACCATACCTTAAATTTTCCAGGCCAGTCAGTGTAAGAAATTCTAAATTCAGATACAAGGTTTCATAATCATTTTTTTAATACGGTAGGATATTTCTGCCGTATTAAAAAAAATAAATTATTTCAAACCCCCCTTCAGCAGTATTTTCATCATTTTTCCCAAGTCGGCTTTCAATCTCGGATTGAAGCTCTTCGCTGTAAAGACCTGCTTTTGAATTAAAGTCTTCAAGCAGGTTCATCAGATAGCTTGCTGAAACCCTGGGTTTTAAAAACATTGTTTTTGAAAGCTGTAATCCAAAAGGTTTTTTATTTTTTTTGATATGAAGTTCGGAAATATCTTTATCTGAGAGGTTTATTGTTGATTTAACTTTTATTTGAGGGATATATTCAGGCTTTAAGCCGTATGTTTTTAAAGAAGTTTTGTTGAATCCAGAGACAAAGGCAGTTCCAAGTATTTTTTTTTGCTGAATGCAGTTTTCTTCACCGGCATATATGTATTTATGGTTAAAATTTACAAGAAAAATAATAATTAGTATGGTAAACTTTTTTTTTATTAACATTTTTTGCAAATATTTAATGAAAATTTTATGTAATTGTTAAATTTAAATTACAACAGTTGCTTCATTGTTTCTTTTTAGTTTAAAAATTATTACAGAAAGTATCTTTTTTGCAATAATTCTTTTTTTTATTTTTTTGAAAAATTAAAATTTTTACAAAATAAAAACATTGGGGCTTTCTGGTTTATAATGCCTTTTTGGAATAAGTTTTTATGTGTGAGGTCTGGAGAAAAAATTAATGAAAAAAATATTTTTAAGTGTTGCCTGGTTTTTTATTTTTAATTTGTTTTTATATCCAAGTGCATTTTCTGCACAGAAAGTAGTTTTTGGTGTTTTGAAAGACGGGACTTCAAAGCGTTTTGATATTGATATCAGTGTTTTTGAAGATAATATAAAAAAAATAACCGGAGATTCATATCATATTGTTTTTCCAGAGAAATACAATATAAATTGTGATTTCAATATAGAAAAAATAAAGAAAAAAGCTGATTTCCTTTTAAATGAGAAATCTGTTGAATTTATTATTTGTACCGGCCCTTTAGGCTCTCATATAATGTCCAGCAAAAAAAATCTTTCAAAGCCTGTAATTGCAGCGGTTGTTGTTGATTGGAAGCTCCAGTCCCTCCCGCATTCAAACACTGGCAGCGGCAGGAAAAATTTAAATTATACAGAATTACTGCATAGCATATTTAACGCCTTTGATTTTATGCATAAACTTAAAGAATTTAAACATCCGGGAATTGTATGTGATCCCCTTGTGGCAGAGGTATTTGGTCTTGGCAGCCAGGTTACAATACCCGGATTTGATAATGTGAAAGTATCTATTATAAAAGCCTGTAATTTACCTGAAAAAACAATGGCAAATATAAAAAATGATATAGATTGTCTTTTTATTACTCCTCTTTTTAGATATTCATGGACTGAATTTGATGATTTTATTTCCTTATTAAATGAAAGGAAGATCCCTTCTTTTTCTCTATGGGGTGAAAAAGAGGTGATTAAAGGATGCAGTGCCGGTTTCAATTCTTCTGGAAAGGAAAATATGCTTGCAAAGAGAATTGGGATCCAGGTTGGAAAAATTTTATCAGGGCATTTGCCTGAAAAACTTTCAACAGATTTCATCCAGGATTTGCAGATGCTTATAAATATAAGTGAATGCAGAAAAATGGGTATTTCTCCAGACTGGGATGCTGTTTTTAATTCAGAGCTTGTGTATTCAGAAAGGGACTCTTCTGGTGATAAGGGTCTTATGGATTTTATAAATCTGGCTCTTGAAAACAATCCTGGTATCAAGGCTTTTAGAAAAGAAGTTTTAACTGGTTTAAGGGAGGCTAAAATTGCAAAAAGTTATTTGCTTCCTCAAATTAATATTATGGCAGAGGGCATGAAAAGAGATGAGAGTTCTGCGGCCGGCAGTTTCGGGCAATACCCTGAAAATGAGATAAATCTTAATTTATCTTTGAGTCAGGTTCTTTTTGATGATGAGATTTTTACTATGAAATACCAGGCTGACAAGCAATGGAATGCCAAAATTTATAAGGAAAGGGCAAGAGAGCTTTTACTTGCCGAAAAAACAGCCAAAGCTTTTTTTTCATGTTTAAAGGCCTCTGCACTCAAAAAAGTCAGACAAAATGACCTTGAGCTTTCAAGGACAAATCTGAAGAGTGCGAAAATTAGAAAAGAGATTGGTGTTTCAGGCCCTGGAGATGTTTATAGATGGAGAAGTAAAACCGCACAATCGAAAAAACAATTTTTTGATGCCAGATCAAATGAGAAAAAATCCTTTGAAAGACTTGGATATTTAACAGGAAAAAAGAGTATAGATTTCTTTTTAAAATCTCCTTCACCTGATTCAGATATTTTTCTTTTAACCAGTAAGACTTTTGGGAAATATTTTGATTCAGAGAAAAAAGTTGAATATGCAAAAAAGATATTGTCAGAATTTGCCATTAAAAATTCTAATGAATTAAAAGCTTACACTGAGGCAATTCTTGCTGGAGAAAAATATTATGAATATTGCCGTAGAAAAAATTTTATACCTAAATTTTATCTGAAAGGCGGATATAAAAGGCGGCTTCAAAGATCAGGTTCAGGGTCGGAAGATACAGTTTTTAATCTGGCCCCTGGAGTTCCTCCTTTTGTTATAGAAGCACCTGAAAATGATGCATGGCAGATAGGTTTGGAAGCAGTTTTCCCTTTGTTCAGAGGGTTCAGAGATTCAAATTCAACCTTGAAGGCAAAAGATGAGCTCTCAAGGTTGATTCTTTTAAGGAAAAAATCAGAAAGTCAGATAAAGGAAGCTGTTTGCTTTCTTGTTGAAGAATCTGTTGCATCATGGATTAATATATCGCTTTCACAAGAGTCGTGCAATGCTGCAGAAAAAAATCTTGAGCTTGTTTCTGATGCCTATCAGTCAGGGCTTGCAGCTACAATTAATTTAATAGATGCACAACATTCATATGTGGTGTCCAATGAAATATCAAAGACTTCTGTTTATGAATATATGGAAAATTTTTACAGACTTGAATTGATTCTTGGGTGTATGGATTTTTCAAGGGAAAAGAAGTCAAAAGCAAGAATTATTGAATTATTTGAGGAGAAAATGAATGAATAACAAGCTTTTATTTAATTTTCTTATTATTTTTCTGCTTGCAGGGATTTTTTCATGCAGTGAGAAAGATAAAAAAACAAAAGTTAAAAATCAAAGATTGAGACCCGTAAAAGTTATTTGTGCAGAAAAATCCTATAATGGAAATATAAAAAGTTTTTCAGGCATTACTCAATCATCTGTTTCGTCAAGACTTAGTTTCAGGGTTGCCGGAACTCTTACAGAGCTTTATGTGAATGTTGGAGATAAAGTGAAAAAGGGTCAGATTCTTGCAAAGCTTGACCCAACTGATTATGAGATAAAGGTTCAGGAGGTTGCAGCTTCTCTTTCCAGAGCAGACGCTCAATGGCAAAATGCAAAGGCGGCTTATTTGAGAATTGAGGCTTTATATGAAAGAGGGAATGCTTCCTTAAATGAACTTGATGCTTCAAAAGCTGCTGCAAGATCTGGAGAAGCAGTTGTAAAATCAGTGGAAAAACAGCTTGAGCTTGTTAAAAAAATGCTTGAATATACAACTCTTGTATCACCTTCAGATTGCAGTGTTGCGGCATTAAATGCTGAAAAAAACGAAAATGTTGCTGCAGGTTATCCTGTAATGCTTCTTAATTGCGGAGCAAAAACAGAAGTTAAAATTCTTGTTCCTTCAGCATATATAGATAAGGTAAAGAAAAATGCTCTTGTTAAAATTGAGATAGATTCCATTGGCAGTAAGCAAATTCCCGGCCGTGTTAAAGATGTTGGATTTTCTCCTGTTGGTCTTATGACTACATATCCTGTTATTATATCTGTGGATAAAAAATTCGATGGCTTGCGGCCTGGAATGTCAGCAATGATTTTTTTTACTCAGAAAGATATGGGCGGTTCGCCTTTTATAAGGATTCCGCTTGTATGCGTAGGTGAAGACAGCAAGGGGAAATTTATATATAAGGTAATAAATATTGAGAAAGAAAAAGGGACAATTAAAAAGGTTTATGTGGACACAGGAGAGCTTAATGATTCAGGCATTTCTGTTTTAAAGGGGCTAAGTTCCGGTGAAATGGTTGTTTCAGCAGGAGTAAGTCAGGTGGCTGATAAGATGATGGTGAGAATAGAAAAATAGAATAAGATTGTCGCTGATTGTATAAATTACAGGATTATGGAGGGCAGAAATTGTTTCTGACCAGAAATGCAATTTTAAAAAACAGGGTTACCATTGTTTTTCTTTTGATAGTGCTGATTGGGGGGATTTTTTCATATATTAATCTTCCAAGGAGTTATGATCCGGGTTTTATTTTGCGTGTGGCAAGAGTTGTAACCTATTTTCCAGGAGCATCGCCTGAAAGGGTTGAGCAGCTTGTAACTGATAAACTTGAAAAAGTTATAATGGAAATTCCTGAGCTTGATTATGTTGTCAGCAGTTCGATGTCAGGAGTGTCTATTATAGATGTCTGGATTAAAGAGGAATATAAAAATCTGAGGCCTGTCTGGGATAAGCTTGAAAGAAAGGTTGAAAAGGCGGGCAGAGCTTTTCCTGACAGTATTAGAAAGCCGGTAGTCAATGATGAATATGGTGATGTTTTCGGTGTAATGATTGCTGTTACCGGAGATGATTTTTCTTATAGGGAACTCAGGGAAATTGCAGAAGATGTAAAAGATGAGGTTCTTTTACTTGATAATGCTGCAAAGGTTGAACTGTATGGTGAGCAGGAGGAAAGAATCTTTGTCTCTTATTCAAATGCAAGGTTAAGCCAGCTTGGGCTTACCCCTTATTTTCTGCTTAAAGTTCTTGAATCCAGAAATATTATATTGCCTGGAGGCTCAATTGATATAGGTCGTGAAAGGGTTATTATAGAACCTACTGGAAATTTTTCTGACATTGAGGAACTTAAAAAAACTGTTATTCATATTTATGAAAGGAATGAGACGGTTTTTCTTGAAGATATTGCAGATATTTCAAGAGGATATATAACTCCTCCCCGGAATTTGATGAGAGCTGACGGAAAAAAGTCAGTGGGTGTTGCAATTTCCCTTAAGGATGGCGGTAATATTATAGATCTTGGGAAAAGTGTTAAAAAACTTTTAAAAAATATTGAAAATGAATTCCCCTATGGAATTTCTTTTCATCTTGTCAATTTTTCTCCAGGCGAAGTTGAGAGCAAGGTTTTGCTTTTTCAGGAAAATCTTATTCAATCGGTTGCAATAGTTCTTGCATCCACACTTGTTATGCTTGGATTGAAAACTGGATTTGTGGTGGCCTCTCTTATTCCAATGGCGATTTTAATGACCTTTCTGGAGATGTTTTTCTTTAAAATAGGAATAGACCAGATGTCTCTTGCCTCTCTTGTAATTTCACTTGGTATTCTTGTTGATAACGCCATTGTTATAACTGAGTCGGCACAGGTTGAAATTAATATGGGAAAAAAGCCTTTTGAGGCTGTTATGGGATCTTCAAAGGAACTTTCCTTTTCTCTTTTAACCTCTTCTGCTACAACAGCGGCAGCCTTTCTTCCAATTTATCTTGCCGAGTCTGAAACAGGTGAATATACTGCACCTCTTTTTAAGGTGGTAAGCCTTGCTCTTTTTTCGTCATGGCTTTTATCTCTTACAATGATTCCGCTTTTATGCGTTTTTTTTATAAGAAAGAAAAAAGATATAAAAAAACCAAGATTTAGAACCTTTATAATTATTTTTCGTAAATTATACAGAAAAAGTCTTTTTATCTCATTAAGATATAAATATATATTTATATTGCTTGTTCTGATAATCTTCTTTTTTTCCATTAAATTATTTACCAGACTTCCGGTAATATTTTTCCCTCCTTCTGACAGATTGATATTTAAGGTTGAAATGAAACTTTCTCCGGGAACTACAATCGAAACAACAGAAAATATAGTAAAAAAGACGGAAAAATATATAGTTGATAATTTTATGGGTAAAAAGAAATCAGGAAAATTTCTGAAAGGGAAGTTTTTTGGCTCAAATTATTCCGGTAATGATGTTTCCGGGGGTGTGATAAGCATGGTTTCTCATATTGGAAACGGAGGATCAAGATTCCTTATAAACCACAAGCCTGAATTTGGAATGCCCCATTATGCCCTTATGGTTATTAATGTTACTCATCTTTCCATAATACCTGTTCTTGAAAAAAAGCTTGAAGATTTTATTCTATCCAGTTTTCCAGATGTTGATTTGAAAATTACAAAAATACAAAATGGCCCCCCTGTTACAGATCCTGTTCAGATAAGAATTTCAGGTAAAGATATTGATGAGCTTTTTAAAATAGTAAATAAAGTCAAGTCCCGTCTTGGCTCTATGGAGGGAACAAGGAATATTTCAGATGACTGGGGAAGACGGACAAAGAAACTTGTGATTAAAGTAGATTATCCAAATGCCAGAAGGGCAGGGGTCTCAAGCAGGGATATAGCCTTATCACTTTATACAGCAATAAAGGGTTTTAAAATGACCGATTTCAGGGAAGGCGACAAGCTAATACCTGTTTTGTTAAAATCTAAAGGCATGGATAAAAATTCTGTAGAAAAGCTGGAATCTTTGGCTGTTTATTCTTCCCTTACAGGAAAAAATGTTTCCCTTGGGCAGGTTGCTGATGTGGAAATAGTCTGGGAAGCTTCTGAAATAAAGAGAAGAGACAGGAAAAAAACTGTTACAATAAGTTCGGCTCTTACTGAAAATTTTACTGCAAAGGATATAATCTCTAAAATAGATCCATGGCTGAAACAGGAAAGTGCCGGCTGGGGTCTTGGTTATAAATATTCCTTTGGGGGAGAGGTTGAAGAATCTGCTGAAGCAAATGAAGCAATAATGGAAAAAGTTCCTTTGTGCGGTTTTATAATACTTATGCTGCTTATTTTTCAGTTTAATTCACTTAGAAAAACCTTTATAATAATAAGCACTATTCCAATGGCGGTTATAGGAGTTGTTGCAGGGCTTTACGCAACCAGGCTTTATTTTGGTTTTATGACTCTTCTTGGTATTGTTTCCCTTGCAGGTATTGTAATAAATAATGCAATTGTCCTGCTTGAAAGAATAAAGGTGGAAATAATGGAAGGAAATGATTCAGGTATTTCTCTTATATATGCCTGTGAAAGAAGAATGCGGCCTATTTTGCTTACTACAATTACAACCATAATGGGTGTTCTTCCTTTATATTTTGGAGGAGGTGCTATCTGGAAGCCTATGGTTGTTTCCATTATTGCAGGACTTGGATTTTCTACCCTTTTGACTCTTGGAGTTGTTCCAATGCTTTATTGTGCCTGCTTTGGGATTAAATTCAAGGGGGATGAACTTGAAAAAATGAGAGATATTGAATCAGAGTTTAAAATTTAAAACAAACGGTCGTAAAAACGGCCGTTTGTAAAATTATTATGCGTCTTTTTTATTGGATGGCCTCCATATTTTTTGTTCTTCAGCTTTTTTTATAAGCTCTTCCCTGAAATCAGGATGAGCTATATCTATAAGCATTTCAGCTCTTCTCCATGTAGATTTTGCTTTTAATTGTGCAGCTCCAAATTCTGTAACAATATAATCAACCTGCTGTCTTGGAATAGTTATTATTGTACATGGAGGAAGGCTTGGAAGTATTCTTGATTCCAGTTTTCCTTCCTTGTTGGTAATTGTAGATGAAAGGCAGATAAAGCTTTTGCCGTTTTTAGACCATTGTGATCCAAGAACAAAATCCCACATTCCTCCGTTACCTGAAATTTGATGGATGCCCGAACTTTCACCATTTACCTGTGAGTAAAGATCAACTTGTACAGCATTATTTATGGATATGAAATCATCAAGCTGCTGGATTATTCTTGGATCATTTGTATAATTTGCAGGGGAGGAAGCAAGTCCGGGGTTATTATCTATAAAATCATATAGTTTTCTGGAACCCATTGAAAAGGTATATGGAACTTTATATTTATCTATTGCTTTCATGGAACCTGTCATTTTTCCAGATTCAATCATATCAACATATGCATCAGAAAGCATTTCTGTGTGTCCGCCAAGGTTTTTCAGATCTGAGTCTGCAATCATTTTTCCTATGGCATTGGGCATTCCGCCAATTCCAAGCTGAATACAGCAGCCGTCGTATAGAAATTCCATAATATTGGCAGCTATTTTCTGATCTGTTTCACTTGTCTGAATTTCAGGGGCTTCAAAAACCTGCTGATCTTCAGGAGCTTCTACAATATAGTCTACCTGAGAGATATGGATTCCTTCTTCAAGACCTCCAAGTGCTTTTGGCAAATTTTTATTTACTTCAACAATAATTTTGTCAACATTTTCAGCATTTGCAATTGAAGCTGAGTTTGTCAGTGAAAAATTAAAATATCCATGCTCATCCATTGGGCAAACCTGGGTTATGAATACATGCTGTTTGTCAGAAATGTTTTGTCTGAACCAATCTGATGCCATATGATACATTATGGGAGTATAATGGCAGAGATTATATTCTTTCTGGAGGATTCGGCTTATTTTGCTGAAATGAAGATCATGATATGCAAAAACATCCGGTCTTTTTATTATTTCAGGTACAGGAGGAACAGTTATTGCACCTGAAACTTCTATATCTGAAAGTTCATCAGCTCTATTGGCAAGTGCTTGATCGCATACAACAGGTTTACTGGTCATGAAGCCATAGTCAACCCTCATTCCGGGTTCAATAAATTTTACTGCTTCTTCTGCTGTTACAAGCTTTTTTTTGTATTCTTCTGAAAAATTAGCCATTTAAATTTCCTTTCTCTATATTTTTTAATATTTATTATCTTAAAATTAGTTAGCCATACTTAACACCGTTGCCAAGTGTAAACAATTGATATTAAAAATCAATTTATAAAAATAATATTTAAGTTGCACAGGAAGTCAATAAAATAACAAGGTTCATTAAAGAGAAAAAAGTATTTCTTAATGGGTCTGATTATATAAGATTTATATTTTTATAGCCTTATCTGCTTCATAATAAATGGGGTTACTCTGACCGGATATTCCGAAGTTGAATCTTCAAATACGACCAAAGGGTAAATCTGGTTCCCGTGGGTATCGCCTCAACAAAACAGATACGGAACGAATACATTATGCTGCCGAGCTTCTTGTGCGTGATCCTGTTAATCCTCCAAATGTAAAT
>PDWJ01001208.1_pt1 | contig 32905 bp, 25 predicted proteins | sample 1430881 | NCBI WGS metagenome assembly PDWJ01 (sample SAMN01162460, study PRJNA174530) | Oral metagenome, whole genome shotgun sequencing project. | biome: Marine environment; feature: Marine mammal; material: Swab sample of the gingival sulcus; isolation source: swab sample of gingival sulcus...
ATCAAACACCTAAATCGTATAAAAAATTAAAGGTAGCAATATAAAAATATCACTACCTTCGTAATTATTAATCTGTATCGCTATTTCAGGATAAGACATAGATAAAGAGGGGTGTTTAAGCGATTTGTTTGTTTATTTTGTGTTTTTTATTTCTTTATCTGCAATTTTTTTCGTATATTAGAAAGTTAAATAGCTATTAATCAAAACTCATTTTAATATATCTACACTTGCAATATGTGTTTATGTAAAAGAGGTTTTTGTAAAAGTCTATGTGATTATGGAAATATGATGGCTTGCCGAAAGTAGATCAAATATTTGGAAATCAAATTATGTGCCAAACAGTTCGTGTTGTTGTTTCTATTTGGGACTTTTTTGTAATCCTTGTCAGTGAATGTTTTCCCTTGCGGTACGCTCATTTTTTTCCATATTTGCACAAAATATTAATACTTCAACGAAATGTATACAACTAATACTAATATTCGTGTTCGTTATGTCGAAACTGACAAGATGGGGGTCGTTTATCATGGCAACTATGCGCAATATTTTGATATGGGGAGAACTGAATCTCTTCGAGAAATTGGGCTTTCTTATTTGGATATCGAAAATAAAGGTATTGTGATGCCGGTGATTACAATTAGTGCAAAGTATTATAAATCTGTTTACTATGATGATGTTATCACGGTTAAGACGATGCTGAAAAATCTTCCCGGTTATAAAATTGATTTTGAATACGAAATACATAATCAACGTGGCGAGCTTACAACTACCGGAAAAACATCTTTAGTGTTTATCGATATGAAAACAAAGAAACCTATTAGAGCTCCGGAGTTTTTATTGGAAAAATTGCGTCCTTTTTTTGAGTAAGAATCTCTTGATAGAAATTAAGTTTTTATCGAACGTTGTCGATCGGTCTTGCGAACATTGTTTGCCGATCCTGTATCAATAGGCAATTCGTAAAAGTAGTGAGACGGGTTCAACGATTGTTTTGCGAAAATTTTAATCGCATTGCATGCATTAGAGCAGTAAAAAAGTCCTTTGAAAGCATTTTTTCGAAGGACTTTTTTAGTTAGGCTTCTTCTCATTCACTAGTGTTCACAACCCGAATCTTTTCCATCTGTTAACCACTCTAAACTAAAGCGAACGAAAGCATTATCTTGGTAGTCGTCTTTTTCAAAAAATAAACCGATTTCACCGTTTTCGAGAATGGTCATTGAGGAATAAGCCGAACTCCCTTGGTAAATTGTTTTTCCTTCTGTCCAAGTTTTCCCCTCGTCATAACTAATTCTTACGCTCATGTTGATTCTGTTATTTTTTGATTTTGCATTTGAAAATAATAGTCTGTTCTTGTCGTCACCATTTTTTACGGAGCTGTATCTGATAATGCTTGCATTACATCCCGGATCAATCAATGATGAATCCGGTACTGTGTGCCATGTAGCACCATTATCTTTTGATGTGTGAATATATCGAAATCCTTTTTGGTTATCTCGACTGTTGATCATCCAAGTTCCGTCTTCCAATTCAATAATTTTTGATTCATCGCCCGGTGTAATTGGGGTGTCGTATAGCTGCCAAGTTTTTCCGTGATCATCACTGCCAAAAATGTGAAGACCATTTTGTAAGTTTACAATTGTGTGTAATAAAGTGCCGCTTCGTGTTTGTGTGCCTCGTCCGGAGGTGATGAACTTAAAATCGTTGTGCCAGTTCGGTTTTGAGATTTGTGAAGTAATATCAACCGGATCACTCCATGTGCGTCCGTTGTCTGTGCTCTTTACATATTGTAAGTAGTAAATGTTTTTTTCGTTCACCAAATCCATATAATTAAAGAAAAGGAATACGGTGTTGTTTGTTTCATCAACAAGCATGGATGGATCGGATGCTGACTTTCCAAGCGGATAGTCAACAACAGTTTCGATCTCCGACCATGTGCTTCCATTGTCGCTGCTACGGCGTACAACGATATTTATATCTTCGCAACCTCTCAAGTCTCCACACGAAAGAACTCTTTCGTCAATGGCTGCAATTAAATCTCCATTCGGAGCGGTAATGATCGCAGGTATTCTGTAACATGAAACTTCCGGTTTCATCGAAGTGTTGAATAAGGACTGAATTTCAAGTTTTTCATTGTCCATTTCAATTTTTCCTTGTGGATAAGCAGCAAAACATAGTGCTGACAATAGCATCGTTATTAGTACTCTCATTGTTTTGTAGATGTGTTGTTGATATTTGGTAAATATGATTAATATCAAATAGAACTATTTTTATTCTCAATAGTTCATTCGTTTTCTTTTTTTTATGGTATTACGGTATGGTTATTGGTATGAATGTGGGTGTAATTTTGTTTTTATATGCTGATAATTTACCATGAAATGAATTCGTAAACTGTGGTAATCGGAGTATCTTTGCTCCACGACTGAAAGTGGGGGAGTCTTAGAAATTCGTATCTCCGGCTTGGTTGCAAAACTTTAAATATTATGAAAATTCATTTTATAGCAATCGGAGGAAGTGCAATGCATAACCTTGCGATAGCCTTACACAAAGAAGGTCATCAAATTAGTGGTTCTGATGATGAAATATTTGAGCCTTCACGAAGTCGATTGGCGAAGTATAATATTCTTCCACAGCAGATTGGTTGGGATGTGAGTCGAGTTACTTCGGACTTAGATGCTGTTATACTTGGTATGCATGCTCGGATTGATAATCCTGAACTTGTGCGTGCGAAAGCGTTGGGTCTTAAAATTTATTCCTATCCGGAATATTTGTATGAACAGTCGAAAGATAAAATCAGAATCGTTATTGGCGGTAGTCATGGGAAAACAACAATCACTTCAATGATAATTCATGCTTTTCAGAAGAACAATATTGCATCCGATTATATGGTTGGGGCAATGCTCGAAGGCTTTGATGTGATGGTGAAGTTTTCGAAAGAAGCAAAGTATATGGTGATTGAAGGGGATGAGTATCTTACATCGCCGATTGATCGTGTTCCTAAGTTTCATCATTATCACCCCAATATAGCACTTTTGAGTGGGGTTGCTTGGGATCATATAAATGTATTTCCAAGTTTTGATAATTATTTGGATCAGTTTCGGATTTTTTTAGATACAATCGAAGAGCAAGGTGCATTGGTATATTATAAGCATGATAAGCATCTTAAAGCCATTGTTGGTGAAAAAGAACGTTTAAAATATGATGTAACTTCGTATGAACATCTCGATTATGTGATTGAGGATGGAGTGTTAACGGTGTATTATGAAGGACGTGGTTATCCGCTAAAGATATTTGGGAAGCATAATGTCGAAAACCTTACAGGGGCTATGTGGGTATGTCAAAAGGCGGGCATGTCTGCGGATGATTTTTTGAGGGCTATGATGAGTTTTAAAGGTGCTTCAAATCGGCTTGAGGAAATATACAGTACCGATTCGACAAAGGTTTTTAAAGATTTTGCCCATGCTCCAAGTAAACTGCGTGCAACATTAAAGGCTGTGAAAGAGCAATATCCTGAGCGATCGTTAATTGCTTGTATGGAATTGCATACTTTTAGCAGTTTGAGCGTGTCTTTTCTTAGGGAGTATGAAAATACGATGTCGGCAGCAGATAAGGCGTTTGTGTATTTCGACCCGGAAGCCGTTCGGCATAAAAAGCTTCCTGAACTGAAAAAAGAGGATGTAATCAAAGGTTTTGCCGGGCAAAATGTTGAAGTTATCAATGATGTTGAAGAGCTGGTTAATAAGTTAAAAAATCTTAATTGGACGGATAAAAACCTATTATTGATGAGTTCCGGTAACTTTGGTGGAATAAATTTTATTAAACTTGCAAATGAATTAACTCAGAAATAAACCAATTTATTATGAAAAAAGTTTTTAGTCTATTGTTAATCCTAATTATTGGATTTTCTGCATTTTCGCAGCGTACGGAAGATTTGTTGGAATCAAAATATCCGGTGCAAAGAGGTCAACTTCGATTGGAAAAGAAATATATTTTTATAGGTGAAGTTGATATTAATAGTTCACACACTGCGGAGGTAAAAGTTTACAACCCTACGGAAACTGACATCACGCTTGAGCCTCGTCGTATGCCAAGTTATTTAACGTTGGTAGCTCCCACTGTATTAGGGCCGCACGAAGAAGGCGTGATTAAGGTTACTTTTGATTCTCAGAAGAGAAAACAATACGGACGATTTGCTTACAACTTGGTGTTCAATACCAATGATCCCGAAGCTAAAGGGGGAATTTTTAGCGTGAATTTTTCTGCTGTTGCAGTTGAAGATTTTTCAAAATTGTCACCTGAAGAACGTGAAAATGCTCCGATAATCTCTTTTGAAAATACGCACCTAAAGGTCGATAATGTGAAGCAAGGTGATTTGGCTCACTTTTCTTTCAAATTTAAAAATGAAGGAAAAAGAGATTTGATTATCCGAAAAACAAAGGCTAGTTGCGGCTGTACTGCTGCCGAACCGGAAAATAAAGTTCTTAAGTCGGGTGAATCATCCACTATTGAGGTTGATTTTGATACAAAACGATATACCGGAAAGAAAACAAAAACGGTTACTGTTATTAGCAACGATCCGGAGAACTCAACAGTTCGTCTTATGTTGACAGCGAATATCACCGGAAAATAAGCAGTCTTTGCGAGAAAACTCCGGCTACATCGGGTTGTTCGTGTTGAAAAACTCGCCTTTGGCGGTTTTTTATCGGAGATTCTAAAAGTTAAGGGGTTTCTTGCAGTGACCAAGTCGGTAACGAATTTTTTTGGAAGAGCCGTTTCATTCTCATTGGAACGGTTTTTTTTTGATAGAAAAAGCGGCTTATGAAAAAATCACAAGCCGCTTTTCTGTTTCTAAGAAAAAGGAATATTAACCATTCATCGAAATAAGGAACTCCTCGTTAGAGTCTGTATATTTCATTTTTTCCTTAAGGAACTGCATTGCTTCAAGGGAGTTCATATCAGCGAGGTGATTTCTGAGAATCCAAATACGCTGGAGTGTTTCCTTATCAAGAAGTAAGTCTTCACGGCGAGTTCCTGAAGAAATAATGTCAATAGCAGGGTAGATACGTTTGTTGGCAAGTTTTCTGTCCAATTGAAGTTCCATATTTCCCGTACCTTTAAATTCTTCAAAAATTACTTCATCCATCTTTGAACCTGTGTCAATAAGAGCTGTTGCGATAATGGTAAGTGAACCTCCATTTTCTGTTTGGCGTGCAGCTCCAAAGAATCGTTTTGGTTTTTGCAGTGCATTTGCTTCAACACCACCGGAAAGTACTTTACCCGATGCAGGTGAAACTGTATTGTAAGCCCTTGCCAATCGTGTGATAGAGTCGAGCAGGATGACAACATCGTGTCCACACTCGGTCATTCTCTTCGCTTTTTCGAGTACAATGTTGGCAATTCTTACGTGGCGTTCAGCAGGCTCATCAAATGTAGATGAAATAACCTCACCTTTAACGCTTCGAGCCATATCGGTAACTTCTTCAGGACGTTCGTCAATAAGTAGTACAATCAAATATGCTTCAGGATGGTTTTCAGCAATCGCATTTGCAACTTCTTTTAGTAAGACAGTCTTACCTGTTTTTGGTTGTGCAACAATCAAACCACGCTGTCCTTTCCCGATAGGGGCAAACATGTCAATGATTCTTGTGGAAGCATTGTCTATATTTTTTCCTGTAAGGATGAATTTTTCTTCCGGAAATAATGGCGTAAGGTAGTCGAAAGGAACTCTATCTCTAACCTCTTCAGGTTTTTTACCATTGATCATTTCAATTTTAATCAGAGGGAAGTATTTTTCACCATCTTTCGGAGGGCGGATGCTGCCTTTGATCGTGTCACCTGTTTTCAGTCCAAATAATTTAATTTGAGATTGAGAAACATAAATATCATCCGGAGAGTTTAGGTAGTTGTAGTCTGATGAGCGAAGGAATCCATATCCGTCAGGCATAATTTCAAGAACGCCTTCACTAACTACGATACCTTCAAATTCGAAAGAAAACTCATCTCTATTGTCTCTATCTCTGCGTCTGCTTCTGGAGTCGTAAGAATCATCATATCGATCTCTTCGGTTGTCGTGTCCGGGAATATCGTCGTAAGATCTGCTGTATGAATCGTTTCTAGGTCTTTCTGTGCGTTCATAACGTTCGTAACGTTCATTTCTTGCGGGGCGATCTTCACGATCTTGTTTTTCGGTTCTTTCCACGCGTTCATAACGTTCTTTCTTGATTGGTGCTTCAGGATTTGGGGTAGTAGGACTTGCCGTTTCTGTTTTGGTGTTTTCTGTGCTTTCTGATTGTATTGATGACGCTACCGGCGATTTGCGAGCAACTCTTCGGCGAACAGGTCGTCTGCTCTCATCTTCTTCAGTTTTTGCAGCAGGTTCTATTTCTAACTGAGTTTGTTCAGGAAGGTCTTCCGGTTTTTTCTTTCTTGGACGTCCGCGCTTCACTTCTTTCTTTTCTTCCATTACCGGCATTTGTCCGGGGTTAAGGGCTTGGTAATCAAGTATCTTGTATATTAAATCTTGCTTTTTTAAGCCTTCGTGCTTTTCTATATTCAATTTTTTGGCAATTTCTCTTAGTTCAGAAACTAACTTGCCATTCAACTCCATAATATCGTACATAATACTCTTTTTTACGTTATCACAGCAAAAGGGATTGTGATAAACACTAATGCGTTTTTAAATATTGTTTTATTAATTAATTTTCTAGGATTTCATTTCAAGATCAAAATGAAATGTTTTCAATTTGTGGAACTTTTTATTTTAAATGACAAAGATACAAATAAATATCATTTCTGAGCAATTTTTTACGTTTTTTGCCCGAAACATTGTCTTCTTTTGCATTTATCGTCTTTTTTGAAGTGCTTTCGTTTGGGTGATTCTTGCGCTAATCTCCTTGGAATTTTGCCTTTCATCATTGATAATCGTTTATTTTTTGTCGGCTGTGTGTGAATCGCAAATTATCATGTACATTTGTGCTCGAAAAAAATACGACATAAAATGATACAAAGAATTCAATCTATTTATTTATTCGTTGCGGCTGTGGCAATGGCACTTTTTTATTTCTTTCCAATTGCTGATTTCTTGAATGAAATGGAAGGATACTACAAATTTTACATAACTCATATAGAATACCTGACTCCTGATACTGAGGGCTTGTTTTGTTCTTATTTTACGCTTCCTCTAGCTATTCTTTCAGGAATTATTGGGTTATTGTGTTTGTTTACTATTTTTAAGTTCAACAATCGTATGTTGCAACTGCGTCTGATGTCCATTGCAATGTTTCTAACCATGGTGCTTTTGTTGGCTACTTTATTTTATTATGTTCCTGAAATTCAGGATAGAACTTCAAGTACAGTGAATTATTTGAGCTATGCCGGAATTTATTTTCCTTTGGGAGCATTTGTGCTAATGGTTTTGGCATATCGAGCAATACGCAATGACGAAAAGAAAGTGCGATCACTTGATCGTTTGAGGTAATTTAGCGTTCGTCTATTTTTGCAAGTTTCAAATTTGAATATTCCTGATAAACTATTTGTAAATCGTTGCGTTTATCGACAGGTTTGATTCTATGATCTGGGAATATCTATCAATTCAAGGTTTTCTATTCGGTCTCCATTGATCTCAAAGTGTACGGCAGTTATTGCTTTGTGAAAACCTGATCTTCCGGATGCTCCCGGGTTTATGTGTAATAGCCCGATTTCCGGATCGTTCATAATTTTTAATATATGAGAATGCCCACTTATGAAGAGTTTGGGCATTTCTTTTTTTATCAGTTTTCGAGCTCGGCTGTGGTATTTGCCGGGATAGCCTCCGATGTGGGTCATGTAAACCTTGATGCCCTCTGCTTGAAATATTAGATTTTCGTTGTAGCGTTTACGGAACTCTGTTCCGTCAATATTTCCGTAAACGGCTCTTACTTTTGCAATCTTTTCAAGGTCTTCGATAACCTTTGGATCACCAATGTCTCCGGCGTGCCAAATTTCGTCACTATCGCGGAGGAAGTGAATGATCTTGGGGTGAATATATCCGTGTGTGTCGGAGAGAAGCCCTATTTTCATCTGTTTAAAGTTTTGTGACTGAGTCTGAAATGTGGGATGGGATTTTAATCATCCCACGGTGTGTCTTACCATTTATCTCAGACATTGTCTGTTCTTGATGTTTATTTAGGACAATTAATTTTAAGAATTGTTGCGGATGAATAATAGAAAATTTGGATTCGTTTTTTTTGTGGGTATCTCTGCTTATACATTGGAAGCTTTTTTGGCATTTGCTTGTCGAGGTCGAATTGGAGTGGAGGAAGTCTGCACGCCGAGTGCCGCTTACTGTGTAAATGACATTTTAAAGATAAATGATATATGTAATTATTTGTAAATCAATCCTGTAAAAGTGAGGTGGGAATAAATTGCAATTTTTTTTTATGAAAGTGTTGGAAATTAAAATATCCTCTTTATATTTGCATCCGCATTCACGGATAAGGTCATAATAAAGTTTATGATGTGAATCATTCAGAACACACATTGAACAACGATATTGGAGAGATGGGTGAGTGGCTGAAACCACCGGTTTGCTAAACCGGCATACTCTTAAACGGGTATCGGGGGTTCGAATCCCCCTTTCTCCGCACAAGTTCTGAATGGCAGAAATGAAACTTTCGGGGTGTAGCGTAGCCCGGTTATCGCGCCTGCTTTGGGAGCAGGAGGTCGCAGGTTCGAATCCTGCCACCCCGACAAGATTTTTTTTAATCTTGATTTTCAAGTTTCGTTTTTAAGTGCAGACTCTGTTTTCGGGGTGTAGCGTAGCCCGGTTATCGCGCCTGCTTTGGGAGCAGGAGGTCGCAGGTTCGAATCCTGCCACCCCGACAAAAAAAAGACTATCAATATTCTTATTGGTAGTCTTTTTTTTTGCCCTTATTTTTTGGGTGCAAAAAAATAAAGGCAGCCATTTCTGACTGCCTTATTCTTTGCCAAACATTAACCTCAATTTTTTTTAATAACTCAGTCCAAACAACTGGACTAAAAAAACCTTAAAATTAATTCCTATGAAATTTAACTTACTAAAAATGTAGAATAAACCTTAACACTATTTTTTATTATTCTGATGCAAAGATAGGTTGACGAATGTTTCTGTGTGTTCAGGAAAAACCTGATTTGATAGGTTGAAATTCCTTACTAAAGACTCGTGAGTCCATTTTTTACTGCGTATTTGGTTAAGTCAGCAATAGTGAATAAATCCAGTTTTTCCATGATCTTTTTGCGGTGTGTTTCTACCGTTTTTGCTGAAATATAAAGTTTTTCAGCGATTTCTTTTGTCGATATGCCTTCTGCGATTAATTGTAAAATCTCACGTTCTCTATCCGTAAGAATATCCGAAATGTGCTTGTTGGTGTCAGGATTGATGACCTGATCTATTAATTGTCCGCTAATTTTCGGACTGATGTATTTTTTGTTTTTGATAACAGTGTGAATGGAATTTATTAATTCCTCGAAAGCACAATCTTTAAGTAAATAACCGGAAGCTCCGGAACGCAGCATGCCCACGATAAACTGTTGCTCAGAATGCATTGACAATGCTATTACCTTTGTGTCCGGCAGCTTGTTTGTGATTCTTTGGGTGGCATCCACACCATTCAACTCGGGCATAGCAATATCAATAATAACTACATCAGGTTTTAGTTCCAGAGTCATTTTTATGGCTTCTCTGCCATCGGCAGCTTCGCCAACTAATTCCATGTTAAGTTCGTTATTGATTAAGTTTTTCAGACCATCCCTAATTATTTTATGGTCGTCAGCAATTAAGATTCTCGTCATTTTGGTTAAAGTTTGAAGGTACGGTAACATGCACTTTCGTTCCCATACTTGGCTTTGATTTTATATCTATTTTTCCTTGTAAATAATTTAGTCGTTCTTTGATACTGAACAACCCGAATTTGTTATCCGATTCAGCATTTTTTTCTTGATGTTCTTGATCGAAACCCTTGCCGTTGTCAACAAATAAGATTTCTAAGGAATCATCAAAATAATTTAAAGTTATATCAAGCAAATCGGCATCGGCGTGTTTAAGACAATTATTGGTAAGTTCAGAAATAATTCGGAAAAGAAGTACTTCTGTTTCTTTTGTCGGTCGCCTATTATTTATATTGTTAAACGTAAGCTTTGTTTTGATGTCGTGTTTTTTTTCAACTTGCTCCATTTTCCATCGAATGGCAGCATCCAACCCCAATTCGTAAAGAACAGGAGGTGACAGATCGTAGGTGAGCTTTCTGGAATTGTCAATGGACTCGTTGATCAAATTTTGCACGGAGTTGAGCTCCTTTAGCAGTGGTGAATTTTGATTCTGCGCAATAATCCCCGACAATTGAATCTTAGACATTGCCAACGATTGACTAATATGGTCATGAAGATTAACCGCTATTCGTCTTCGCTCTTGTTCTTCCGCTAAGGTAAGCTCCTTGTTTAGTTGTTGAAGTTTATTTTGGTATTCTATCACAGCTTCATTTGAAATCTTTTTTTCAATGATGCTTGATAAAATTTCGCCGACAAGGTTTAAGTAGTTCAAGTCGTCAGGAGTCCAACTTTTTCTTTCGTTATGGCTGAATAAGATTAAACAGCCGGAAAATGAGTTGTTCGTAATTATTGGAACAGAAATTGTTGATTTAATCCCGTTTTTTTGCAATACTTGATATTCATTAAATGCAAGATCTTTCAGCTCTCGAATGTTCGAAATGCAGAGAATGGTGTTTGTCATGTGTGAGTTCCACCAATACTGATAGATGGTTTCCGCGTTTATCTCTGACGGAATAATCGGTTTTTTTACCCCTTTTCCAAGGTAAGTATATATTGATTCGAGGTAGTTATTGCTTGTTGTAAGTTGTAGAATTGATGCTCCTGATGCTACAATGAAATCACAAAGTGTAGCCAATGTTTCGACAATGGCATTGTCGAGGTTTTCGTACGGTGCTTTTACCAGTTTGTGAGAGATTGAACGCAATAGGGTTTCAATCTCATTCATTCGTTTCAGGTTTTTCAATAGGTTTTCATTGTACGCCCGAAGCGTAATAAGCTCTTCATATTCTTTGATTGTTGAATTTATTTCTTCATAATCAATAGGTTTGGTGAAGAAGGCATTTGCGTGTCCGGTGTTTACAGCTTCAAGAATGGTGGTGTTGTCGGTGTATGCCGTAAGAACAAATCGAATAATATCAGGATTTAGCTCTGAAACCATCTGTAAAAACTCTGTTCCGGTGATTTCGGGCATGCGTTCGTCAGTAACTACAATATGAATGGGGTATGTTTGGATAATCTTGATACCCTCTTCTGCCGAACTTGCAGTATGTACATTGTAATTTCTCTTAAACAACATTTCAAAAATGATAATGTTGTTTGGCTCATCATCAACATAAAGAATGTTTATCGCAATTTTAGGAAGATCCATGTGTAAATTTTTTTGACATACCGATTGCACACTTAGCAAGTGTAAAGATACAAAAAATTTAGATGCTAATGATTGTCTAATTTTGTGAATTGCGAATTATGACTTACGTATTCAGGAATAAACTGTTTTAACTTACTTACAATGTTTAGGTTGTCTTGCTTTCTAAATAAATGAATAATGTTGTTGACAACGGGAACAACCTCATTAAAATCGTAAGATTTAACCTTCGCTATCATTATTTGTGAGTGGTATGTTGCGATAGTATTTTCTTCATTGTTGAGGAGTTCTTCAAAAAGTTTCTCTCCGGGTCTCAATCCTGTATATGTAATTTGGATGTCTTGTTCCGGTTTTAACCCCGAAAGTTGAATCATTTTTTTTGCTAAATCCACAATTTTTACAGATTCACCCATGTCAAAGATAAAAATTTCGCCTCCTTTGCCCATGCTTCCGGCTTCTAATACCAGCTGGCAAGCTTCAGGAATCGTCATAAAGTATCTGGTGATTTCAGGATGTGTTATCGTTAGCGGACCGCCTTGTTCTATTTGTTTTTTAAACAAAGGAATGACAGAGCCATTTGAACCTAATACATTGCCAAAGCGTGTTGTGGTGAAAATAGTTTTACTGCTACGATTTAGCGATTGGATGTATATTTCTGCCAATCGTTTGCTGGCTCCCATAACATTTGTAGGGTTAACTGCCTTGTCTGTAGAAATCATAATAAACTTCTGAACACCATATTGTTCTGATAGGTCAGCCATGATTTTTGTGCCCATCACATTGGTTCGGATAGCTTCTGAAGGGTTGTCTTCCATCAAGGGAACATGCTTGTATGCCGCAGCATGAAAGACAATATCGGGACGAAAGGTTTCAAACACATTTTTCATGCGTTCGATTTGAGAAATGTCTGCAATGGCAACTTCAAATTTTGAGGTGTCCAGTATGTTAAACATTTCTAAATATAAATCGTGCAGAGGTGTTTCAGCCTGATCTATCAAATAAAGCTTTTTGATGTTGAATTGTGAAACTTGACGTGCTATTTCGCTCCCGATTGATCCGGCTGCGCCCGAAATGAGAAGAACTTTTCCCTCAAACTCCTCTTTAATTGTGTCTTTCTTGAGTTGTATGACATCGCGCCCCAGTAAATCATTAATGTTTATTTTCTTTATCTGTTTCAGATCAAGCTTACCGTCTACCCAATTTGTAACTTTGGGGACATTCATCACCGGAATGTTGTGTTGCATTGCTTTTTCAATGATTTGCTTGCGACGGTCTGATCCAAGATTCTGTACCGAGATAATCAGTTGGTCTATTGAAATCTGCTTGCTCAAAACTTCAAGTTGATCAAAGCCGTATATTTTTACACCCTCAAGCCTTTTTCCAATTTTATTTTTATCATCATCGATCATAGCAATGATTTCATATTTCCTTTTATCATCGCGCCGCATCGCTTGAAGAAGAATTTGTCCTGAATCTCCGGCTCCAAATATTACGACATTGGTTTTGTCCATTTTTATTTTTGTGATTTCGAGAAAGGCAACTTTGACAAAAATCCTAAAGGCACTTTGAAGAAAAGATGTGAAAACCAGTTCTAAAATGATGATTGAGAAGGGAATGATGTGCCAATTATTTAAATATTTGTAAGACAATAAGTTTGCGATTATAAAAAACAATGAGCCAACAAAGTTGGTTATGAAAATTCGTGAAGTGTCCCTGCTGGATGTGTAACGCATCATGCTTCCGTAGGTCTTACCTATGATAAAACCTAAAGATCGAACGATAAGGAATATGCCTAAAATGTGTTGAATTGGTTTCAGTTCAACTTCGGGGATGTTAAAATTGAAACGAAGCAGATAGGAAATCCAGACAGATAGCATTACTATGGCTATATCAATTATAAAAATCATCCATCGAGGACTATTCTTACCTTTCATAAATTCAATTTTAGAGTGCAAATATACTGAAAATCGGCGTCTTGGTATTGTTTAGTTCAATATCCGAGATCGCATCATAAATATAGATGTTAGAAGTAGCAAAAAAGTTTAAAAAATTTTTACATTTGTTGAAATTTTTGGTTTGAAAATGCGCATAACGAAGACATCTGATTTCGGAGACGGACTTTGAGATAAGCAGATGATGGTATGAAACAGACCGTGTCCGAGATAAATGCTAAGGCGTTTTGTTGGGGTTATGTATTTGGAAATCAATAAAATAAAATGTAAATTATAAACGTATGAAACAGACCACGTCTGAGATGATGTAGTAAGGCAAACGGCGGGATGATTAAATTCTACACGATATTTCAGGCTTGGTTATAAAATTTTAAACGCATGAAATTAACTGCTTTTACAAGTAAGCATGAGGAAATGGGAGCTAAAATGGTTCCTTTTGCAGGTTATAATATGCCTGTTCAGTTTGAAGGTGTAAACATCGAGCACGAAACTGTTCGAACAAAGCTTGGTGTTTTTGATGTATCTCACATGGGAGAGTTTTGGGCTAAAGGTCCTAAAGCTTTTGAACTGGTTCAAAAACTTACTACAAATAATGTTGCTGCTTTAAGCGATGGTAAAGTTCAGTACACTTGCTTTCCAAACGGAAAAGGTGGAATCGTTGATGATTTGCTTGTTTACCGTATTGACAGTGAAACGTATTTATTGGTGGTGAATGCAGCAAATATTGATAAAGACTGGGCATGGGTCAATAAAGTGAACGAAGAAGTAGGAGCTGTTGTTTATAATGCTTCTGATGAGATTGCACAACTTGCTGTTCAAGGTCCTTTGGCTCTCAAAGCAATGCAAAAGCTTACTGATACAAGTGTGGAAGACATGGAGTATTACACCTTCAAGAAACTTAATTTTGCGGGTGTTGAGAATGTTATTTTCTCAACTACAGGCTATACCGGATCAGGCGGTTGTGAGATTTATATGGCGAATGAAGATGCAATGAAGATTTACGATGCTGTTCTTGAAGCAGGAGCTGAATTTGGTATCAAGCCGATTGGGCTGGCTGCTAGGGATACACTTCGTCTGGAAATGGGTTTCTGTTTGTACGGAAATGATATTACCGATACAACTTCTCCTATCGAAGCCGGTTTGGGTTGGATCACAAAGTTTGTTGATGGAAATGATTTCATTGACCGAGCTTACAATGAAAAATTAAAAGCCGAAAAACCGACACGCCGATTAAGAGGTTTTGAAATGATTGACAAAGGTATTGCTCGTCAGCATTATGAGGTAGTGAATGCCGAGGGTGAAGTTATTGGTGAGGTTACTTCCGGAACAATGGCTCCTTCCTTGAAAAAATCTATCGGTATGGCTTATATCAAATCTGAATATGCAGGTTTTGATAAAGAAATTTTTATAAAAGTTAGAAATAAGAGCCTAAAAGCTAAGATTGTTAAAATTCCATTCTATAAAGCTTAATTGGAGTTTGCGAGAAAATTCTTGATTTTTCAAGTATCTTAAATGTATACATAAGCCTCACAATATTAATTTATTGCGAGGCTTGTTTGTTTTGTGGCTTTCTGTCTTTGAGGCTTCCGTCTCTCATTTTTTGCTGCTTGTTCCCGAGAATGCTAGAACGCATTCGCCGGAGTAATTTTTGTTGTTCTGTATGCAAATCGAAAATTATCGTGTACATTTGTTGTATGTTTATGCGAAAAAATATTCTTATGAAAAACTCCTTTTTGATAATTGTCTTTTCTTTTATTGTTTTTAGTTCTGCAGCTCAGTTCGATCCTTATGCCGGAGTTGTTGAATCCTATGCAAGTACAGCTCAAGTGTATTGCGAGGGGGGCGAAAATGTGCAACATATCAACGATGGAGTTTTTGGTAATTATTGGATGTCTGACGGTTTATTACCTATTAATTATTTGAAAAAAAAAGAAAATAATTATCTGTTTCAAGCAGGGAGACTTTTTAATTTTTCGAATGTTAGAAATGCGGCGAAAGCCTATGATGGTGACCTGAATACAAGTGCTCGTGTGTTGAAAAAAAATGGAAAAGCAGGAGTAACCATTCGTTTCTCAGAACCTATGAACCTTCAACGGCTGAGTCTTAAATTAAATGTTGGGGCTAATGTTCGGATAACGCTTATTGATGCGAATAAAAGTCGAGTGATGTTTGATGATTATACTGAAAATCAAAATTATACATGTCAAAAGTATTCTTATACCAAAACCGATGTAGATGCAATTATTTTAGAGTCAGATGCTGATTTTGATTTGTTTGAGTTGGGGGTGCTTATGGGCGACCTTCGTGAGACTGTTCTTGTCGATTTTGGAGCAATCAAGAAAGTGGGCTGGATAGATAGTCGGCATTATTGCGAAAAAGGAGTGAAAGCTATAATTCTTTACGCATCGGAGAATAAACAAAATTGGAAACAGCTTGCAAGTTTGAGTCCCGACAGGTTGTTTTATGAAAGTATAGTGCTTGATGAAGAAATTAATGCTCGCTATCTTAAATATGTTTATGTGTTGGACGACTATGATTATTCAAAAGCTTTTTTGTGGGAGTTGAAGGTTTATGACAAATATGGTCCTTTTGGTGCTCGACCTCATTCGCAAGCAAATAATAATATGTTGACTGATATTCTCGGCTTGAATGTTTTTTGGGGAATGGGGCATAATAAATATGACGACGAGCTTTCGGAACATCAAGGTGTGAGTGTTTTTAAACCGTTGTTACGAAATTTAAGAAATTATCACAATATTGATTGGGACATTACAAATCCGGGAAATAAGGTTGATTACTCTAAAATGGCTTTGGGACAAGGAACATTGACTTTTGATTGGCTAAATTGGAATCGTGAGTATGGAGCTTGGAAAGCATCAGGCTTTGATATACAAGTGAGTTTGCAGTTTAATCATCGCTTTTTGGAGGAGGAAAACTGGGGGCAAGTATCGCAAAATGCGTATGATTATGCCTATAATTTTGCATCTCATTTCACAAAAACGCATCACTTGATTACGGCTATTGAGGTGGGGAATGAACCTTGGGAAATGGAGGCTTCTTTTTATCGATCACTTTTATCAGCAATGACCAAGGGAATTAAATCAGCAAACCCGAACGTAAAAGTTATGCCTTGTGCATTGAATAGTGTGAGTCCCGAATGGGAGGAGCGTAGCATGGGGGCTTTTTCCGGAAATTTTTTAGATGCCAATCTAATCAAAGATATGGATGTTTATAATGCGCATCATTACAGTTATATTTTGAACGAACAGAACAAGCAAGTAGCCGTTCACCCCGAAAATAGGTGTTCGTCTTTTTGGGCAATTTTAAACGATTTGCGTTTCGTAGAAAAAAATATGCCGGGAAAGCCGATCTATGTTACGGAGTGGGGTTGGGATAGCGATGGGGCAGGGGAAGACTGTCTTCATGATCAATGTGTGAGCGAAGAAGCGCAAGCCATGTATGCTGTGCGTGCTCTAATGATCTATGCCCGATTGGGAATTGAAAAAGCATATTGGTTTTTCTATGCAAATGATAATGGTGCTTCATCATTGTACAGCCGTTCCGGATTGTTAGCTTCCGCAGCCCAATCTTTCGCAAAAAAAGCCTCGTTTAATACCTTGGAAAAAGTTATGGATGTTATGGGAAAAACTTCATTTATAGAGGTTTTGTCCGAAAATGATAATGTCTGGGCATACGCATTTGGAAACAATCATCAAGCAACGCATATTGTGGCATGGCGTCCTATTCCGGCAGATGATGATAGTCCGGTTTCCTATACTTTGGATAAGAACTATAAAATTAAACGAGTTGTTCGCTTGGACGGAAAAATAAATCGGGAATTACTGAAACATCGTTTCAAGAACAATACCATTTATGTTGGAACTGAACCTTTACTGATAGAATTGGACGTTGAGAAATAAGCATTCTGAAGACATGCAACCGAAAAGTCGGTTTTTGTAAGCCAATGTTTGTGCGAAAACGTAGCCTTGAGAGTTAAACAGTTCGCAGCAGTTTAATGTCTATTTGGTGCATTTTTTTGAATTTCTCGAATATTCTTTTGGATTCTTTTTGGCGGATAATAAATTCAATGGTGCATGATTCGAGAAATTCGGTTTTGAGCTGTTCCAAATTTTCATCTTTGATAATTCTCATTACCGGATTCATCAAGGGATATTCAAATTTTACTTCATAAATGTCGTTGATGGTTTTTTCGACAATCGTATTTGCCGCAATTGCTTCCTGAGCTGCTGTTTTGTAGGCGTTGATCAGTCCGCGAACCCCCAACTTTGTTCCGCCAAAATATCGAACAACCACTATGAGAATGTTTGTTAGACCGTTCGATAATATTGCACCGTGAATTGGTTTTCCGGCAGTTCCGCTCGGCTCTCCATCATCATTTTCTCTGTAGATACTTTGGTCGGGTTGAAGCACATAGCTGTAACAATGATGCCGAGCATCGTAATACTCTTTTTTCAGAAATTCAACGTATGTTTTTATTTCATCTTCGCTTTCCACCGGAAAAGCTTTTGCAATAAACTTACTTCCTTTGTCTTTGAAAGAACCTTCCGATATTTCTGTTATGGTTTTGTAGGAATCGTTAATCATTGTCATCACTATTGTCGGGCAAATATATGCAAAAAGAATCGTGCAGCGGCTATTCCCCACGAATCCTTAATGAATAGCCGCTGCCGTGAATGTTTTCTATTTCAATATTGGGGTCTTCTTTAAGGTATTTTCGCAATTTTGTGATGTAGACATCCATACTTCGGGTTGTGAAATATGAATCTTCGCCCCAAATGTTGTTTAAGGCTTCCTCGCGATACAGTACTTGGTTTTTGTGCTTGCATAAATATTTTAGTAATTCGGCTTCTTTTGGGCTTAGTTTTCGTACGTTCTTATTTATGGTGATCGTTCGTAAAACCGTATTGAAAGTAAATTTTCCTATTTCGATTTCGGTTGCTTCCTCCGCTTCTTGTTTGCTCTTGTTTCTTTTCAAAATCGCATTGATCTTATAGATAAGAACATCCGAGTCGAATGGTTTTGTGATGTAATCGTCTGCGCCAATTTGATAGCCTTTCAGTATATCGGGTTTTAGGGTTTTTGCCGTAAGAAAAATTAGTGGCATTGCAGCATCTTTTGCTTTTATTTCTTCGGCAATGCGGAATCCGTCTTTGTTTGGGAGCATAACATCCAAAATACACAAATCAAAACAATGAGCTCCATAGGTGTTCATCGCTTTCTCTCCATCATCAACCCATACCACCTCAAAGTTGTGCATTTTGAGGTAAGCTTGCAGAACAGCTCCAAAATTGGGGTCGTCCTCAACCATGAAAATATGCTTTGTCTTCATAATTTATTGTATTGTCGGTAAGCTGACAACAAAGGTTGAACCTTTTTTTAGTGTGCTGCTTACCTTAATGCTTCCTTTATGTGCTAAAACAATTGCTTTTACATACGCCAAACCTAAGCCAAAACCTTTGACATTGTGCAAATTGCCGGTTGGGATTCGGTATAGCTTGTCGAAAATCTTATTCAATTCGTCCTTTTTTATGCCAATGCCATTGTCTTCAATTTCGATATGTAAAAATGCTTTTGAATTGTAGGTTCGTATCGTTATTTCCGCTTTGTTTTGTGAATATTTCAAAGCATTGTCGAGCAAGTTCGAGAAGGCGTTTAACAGATGAATTTCGTCTGCATAGCAATAATAATTTTCTGCATTCAGCTCTGTTTTTGGTATGCAATTCTTTTTTTCTAATTGTAGCTTTATGTGGTCTATCGTGTTGGTAATAAGGGTGTGAATGTTTTCTTTGTTGAAGTTCATTTCCAGTTCTTTAGAGTCGATAAGTGCCATTTGCAGGATGTTCTCCACCTGATTATTCATTCGTTTGTTTTCTTTTTTGATGATACCCGAAAAATATTTGATTTGTTCTTTCGAGTCCAAAACCTGCTCTTTATTTATCGAATCTACGGCAAGTGAGATGGTGGCTATCGGCGTTTTGAACTCATGCGTCATATTATTTATAAAATCTGATTTTATTTCAGATATTTTCTTTTGACGCAAGATGATGCGAATGTTGTAAGCAATGGCGATAATCAGGATTAGTGTAAACAATAGAGAACTTGCCAATAATAAAGCCATGGAATGAAAAATGTGGCGTTGCTTATTCGGAAATTGAAGTGTAAGTTGTTCTGATCCGGCATGGATGCGATTCGGAAAAAGGAGTGTGCTGTGTTGATTGGTTTCGTTGTTATTGAATTGGGCACTTTGTGCAACAATGCTGTCGTTTTCATTTTTAATTGCATATTCAGATTGCAGTGCTATTCCGTGCTGGTCAAGAGCTTTGCGAATGATTTCTTGAATCTGCGTGCTGTCAATCCGTTCAAATATATTCCATGAATCCTTTCCAAGCTCTACCACAATTTGACTGAATGTGCTTTCTAAGGATTGAACTTTCTTTTCAATGTTTTCAAGCGATTTGTCAATGTTGAACTCAAGCTGTACATTTACGGAATCGGATATTTTTATTGAGCCATCCTTGCTGAAAGTTACATTGACATCGCTTTTTTTGTTGGAGTTGTTTAGGTGTTCTTTTGTAATGATTATTTGTTTAGTTACGCTGTCGCCAATGTTTAGTTCTTGTGTTTCTATGTGTTGCTCGTGAATAATCCATGACGCATCGCTATTTTTATCAAAATTGTATTCAAACTCATGTTTTGTTTTTGATTTTCCGGAAATGATAACAATTTTTTTGTTCGAATCGGCATCCGAAAACTTTGGGTCTATGTCGAAATGATCTTCAACAAGTAGGGTGTTTTCGTGTGTTTCAAAGTATTTCACAATGTCTTGTAACGCTTCGTTTACTTTTTGATTAAACGCGGTTTCACGTTCCGAAACAGCTTGCTTGATCCATAAGTATTGGATAATGATTATTCCAATTAATGAAATGCTGATGAGCGTAATGGCTATATTTATAACGCGTTTGTTCATATTTCAAAATTAAATATATTTCATGGAGTTGCTGAGACTTTAACCTTTCTTTAACCTATTTTAACCCCCTTGTAACTTTTGCTAATTGTTGATTATGATAGTTTTGTGAAATAAAATTTATAAATCAAAACGTTTAAAAAATGAAAAAAATTATTTATGTAATGACAATGTTGGCATTTTGCTTGCCTGTATTAAGTGGTTTAACTGTGAATGCTCAGGAGAAAGATGAGATTCATCTGAAACTTGTGAAAAAAGTAAATGGAACAACGCTTGTGTTGGATACTGTTGTGAATGATTTAAGTGCTTTGAAAAATCTAAATCCGGAGCTTGTCGGTGATATTAATATTGATGTCGACAGTATTATGACGATGGTGAATATGTTTGAGAAGGAGGATCATGACGGTGCTTTTAAGCAAGTCCGAATTATCAGCAATAATCACAATGTGCAAGAATCGGATGCGTCTGTTTTTGTGATTTCTGAAAATGAAGATCAAAAAGTATTTACGTTTAGTTTTGATGATGAGGGAAATACTTTATCCGAAAATATAAATGTGGAAGTTTCGGAATCGGATAATGGGCTTATGCTTGTGATGGATAGTGATGATGACAATCAGCAAGTAATTCACCTGAACACGATCAATAAGAAAAACACAAATAAGGATAAGATGATTACGCTTACCGACCTTCAAAAAAGTGATGTTGCTTTGGTGAAAAATTTGGGAATTAAAATTCCAAGAAAAGACATTAAAGATATTCGTATTCGATTTGAGAAGAAAAATGATGCTGCTATTCGAATAAAAATTACTACGGACGAGGAGAAGGATGTTGATTTGATTGTTTATGATGAAGGTGGTAATAAAGTGTTGAAAATTAAACAATCAGGAGGTGGTTTTAGTAAGCTTGAAGGTTTGGAAGATGGCAGTTACTACCTTAAAATAAGCCAAGGAAAACGAGGTCGCGTTATGAAATTAACGATCATGTAGGTTTTGTCTGCAATAGTTGAAGGGTTTGAAGCGTTTGTCTATAATGTTTGAAATTGAGTCTTGCGACTATTTTTCGACCAAGCATAAACGAAGAAGTCAGACTTTATGGTCAAACGCTAAACAAACTAAATTTTTAAAATATTGAGAAAGGTGAATGGAAGAATGTTAGAGGTCGCTGCATTTTTTGAGCGATCAAATACATCTATGGCGCAAACGAAATTGCTTGAACGTGATGAAATTGATGTGAAATATAAGTGGGATTTAAGCCATATTTATTCGGATTGGACGGAGTGGGAAAAAGGCATTGCCATATTTGAATCGAAGATGGAAGAAATTGCCAAAATGAAAGGTCAAGTTTCAAAAAATCCGGAGGGGTTGATAAAGGTCTTAAAAATTCAGGAAGCGCTTTCGATTCTTGCTTACAAAGTGTATTCGTACCCGATGCTTATGGTGCAGGAAGATATGCGTAAGAATGAGATCAATGCGAAACTGCAACAAGTTACGATGGCTTTCCGTAAGTTGAGTTCTGTTAGCTCTTGGCTCACTCCGGAGATGCTGACTGTTCCGGAAGAAACAATGAGAAAATGGATCGATGAAAACCCCGAATTGGAGACGTATCGTTTCAGTATTGAAGATATGTACCGAACTCAGAAACATGTCCTTAGTGCCGATCAGGAGTTGTTGCTTTCTTATTTCAGCGCTGTCAGTGATACCGCTTCTTCTGTTTATGACCAACTTACGACAGCGGATGTTAAGTTTCCCGAACTGGAGCTCAAAGATGGAAGCGTTGTTACTGTTACTCACGGTGTTTATTCCAAAATAATAAATGAATCTACGGTTCGCGAAGATCGAAAAGCTGTTAAAGAAGCATTCTATCCGATATATGCTGATCGGTTAAATACGATTGCCTCGCTCTACAAAGGGGTTGTTGATAAAGATTGGGCTTATGCTCAGGCTCGTAAATATTCGTCTTCGCTCGAAGCAAAACTTGACGGCAACAATATTCCCCTCGAAGTATATACCAATTTGGTTCGTACTGTTAAATCGAATACAAAACCGCTGCAACGATACCATGAATTGAGGGCTAAGTTCCTTGGTCTTGAAGGTGATTACCATAGCTATGATTCGGGATTTCCTCTTGTTGCATTCGACAAAAACTATGAATATGATCAGGCTGTTGAGTTGGTTCTTGAATCCGTAAAGCCTCTGGGAACTGATTATGTTGAAAAATACAAACAAGCACTTTTGGGTGGGTGGATTGATGTGTACGAAAATGCAGGAAAATCGTCCGGAGCATTCTCAATGAGTGTTTATGGTGTTCATCCCTACATGTTGCTGAATTATAACAATACTTTGGATTATGTGTTTACGTTGGCTCATGAAATGGGACATTCACTCCATTCAATGTTGTCAAATGAAAATCAACCCTTTGATACAGCAAACTATACCATCTTTGTTGCGGAGGTGGCTTCTACGTTCAACGAAAGACTTTTGCTTGATTATATGTTGGCACGGGTGGAAGACCCTAAGGAACGATTGAAGCTTATTCAGCAAACTATTGAAAATATTATCGGTACGTTTTATACGCAGGTTATGTTTGCCGACTTTGAGCTTCAAGCACATCAGAAAATTGAGCAAGGCATTCCGTTAACGGCTGATTCCCTAACGGAGACTTGTAAGGAGCTGGCGGAGCAGTATTATGGAGATGTGTTTGTTGATGAGGATAAGTTTAAGTCCATTTTCTGGGCTCGCATTCCTCATATTTATGGATCTCCGTTCTATGTGTATCAGTATGCAACAAGCTTTACAGCTTCAATGGCTCTTTATCAAGGTGTTTTTGGAGAGGGGCTTACGGATGCCAAACGAAGCGAAAACTTAGAAAAATATCTGACCTTGCTAAAATCCGGCGGTAATGATTATCCGATAGCACAGCTCAAGAAAGCCGGTGTCGATCTGACACAAGAAGCTCCTGTTCAGGCTGTTATTGAGCAAATGGAAAAACTTATTGTTTTGTACGAAAAAGAATTGGAACAATTTGTTAAAAAGTAATTTTTCGATTTCTTGCAACAAAAAAACTACCTTAATATGATTGAGGTAGTTTTTTTGTTCTGATAAATAAGGATATAGATCAAGAATGTACTAGGGTTTTTATTTATTGACTATTATTGTTCTGTTTTCGGTGGATGTAGCATTTCTATGTTTTGTATATTTGCTCAATAAATTACGTTCGATGAAAAAAATATACGGTATAATTTTTATAGGTTTAGTTGCTTCTTTTTTATTTGTAACTGTTTGTAGTTCTTTTATTAAAAAGTTTGAAGGTCTGAATTCGGATCAAGAAATGCGAATATCAAAAGCACTAGTGTTGGCGGGAGACAATAAGTATGAAATACTCAAGGCGTATAAAAATTTGCCCGATGAGCTTCGAGATGATTTTCTGTTTATTATCGAAAATATGCCTGAGAGAGACTTGACTACACTTTCGGGGGATTTCATTTCCGAAGATATTATCCTATCTGATTCGATATTCAAAACCAGAGCTTGGGCTGATAAAATTCCTAAAGCTATTTATCAAAACTATGTCTTGCCTTATGTGAATGTGAATGAAAAGCGAGAAGCCTGGCGCATGAAGCTGCATAAGTTGTTTAAGCATATTGTTGACACTTGTGAAACTCCCGGCGAAGCTACTGTAGCACTCAACAACACGATTTGGGATTTGGTGAATGTTCATTACAACACCAAAAGACCAAAGGCTGATCAATGTCCTTCCGAATCGATGAAGGCGAATATGGCTTCCTGTACCGGTTTGAGCATTTTGCTTATTGACGCTTGCCGATCGGTGGGGGTGCCGGCACGTTTTGTTGGAACGCCGCTTTGGGTTGATGTTGATGGCAATCACAGTTGGGTCGAAATATGGGATCAAGGATGGCATTTTATTGGTGCTTGGGAACCCGGTCCGCTTGATGAAACTTGGTTTGAAGAGCGTGCCGCAAAAGCAACTCCGGATAATCCGAAATATGGAATCTTTGCCGTTTCCTACAAAAAAACAAACGGAATATTTCCCACCGTGTGGGATACCGTGCAAGATTATGTCTGCGCCGAAAATATTACCGAGAGGTATCTGACAACGGATGATGGTGATCTTTTCTCTACCCTTGCCGTTCGCGTTTTTGAGAATGATACGCGTGTGGTTTCAAAGGTACGTGTCTATGATGGAAAAAAACTCGTTGAGAAGGGAATGTCTTATGGTGAAGACCATGATCTGAATGATATGCTTTCTTTTAAACTTGATAAAGAAACAGCTTACAGCATCGTGATTAACTGTGGCGATGTTGAGAAGACTATTGATGTGAATACTGAAAATAAAAAATTTAAAAAATTAGATATTCGTCTGTAACAGACAATGTCTGCAATAGGATGTTGATAAAGACTTCGGGATATTAATGTTTTATCTTTTATTTCCGGGGTGCTTGCAAAATAATAAATATATGAAAAATACGATAGTAAACTTTGGTTTTCTCTTTGTGATAATCTTGCTTAGTTCTTGTAAGTACCATAAAGAAATTAAAGCAATTGGCGATAGCGAGATTGTTATTTTCAAAGATCAAATTGTGAATTTTGATCCGAATCAAGCAGTTCAGGATTCATCGATAAAAGTGTTTACTGATGGACGTATTGTGATGAAAAAAATTACTATTCCTGATTACAAGCGTTCGTATTCAGCTAATTTGAAGCTTACTCTTGTTTCTAATGGCGATCGATGGGATAAATCCGGTTCTTGTTTTATGATTGAAGATGGAAAAGAAGAGTTGTTTGTGAATGCTTTGCAAGGAACGGCAAGCTTTCCGTCCGACTCTACTGTCTATGAACATTTGAAAGGAAGTTTTATTACGGAGAATTATGAACCGGCTGTTGAGCTTATACGATTTATGACACCCTTTGGAATTGGCTATTACAATGACAGTAAATTAAGTCGCCGACCTGTTTATATTCCCAAATGGGAAGAACAAGTGGTTTGGGAAGAAGAGGTGAGCCACTTACTCTCGCAATCAAAAGAAGTGTGGATTGGTGTGTGGATTGATGTGTGGACGAAGGACGGTTATAAAATAGACCTGAACTTATCGTTTGATGAAAGTGAAGGTCCGGCTCACGCAAAGAAAAAGTATGCGTGTAAGTCTTTAGTCAATACGGTGTATTATTCCGGTGATCAAGGCTACCCCGATATTTTTTCACGACAGGATTTTGAGGTGAATTTCAACCTCGATAAAGAAATGAAAAATGCTGCCGTTCATTATATTGTTTCCGGACATGGCGGACACTCCGGCGGGGACGAGTTTGTGAAAAAGGAAAATATTTTAAGCTTTGACAATGAAGAGATATTCCGTTTCACTCCTTGGCGTGACGATTGTGCTTCGTTCCGACGATTCAATCCGGGATCAGGCGTATGGCTGATTGAAGATACAGCCCGATACTTGGATTGGTCGGACTATACTTATAAGGAAAAAGTAATCGAAGAGCGAATGGCTTCCTCCGATTATTCACGCTCTAACTGGTGTCCGGGCTCTTTTGTTGAACCTGTTATTGTTGAGCTTGGCGATTTGTCAGTAGGGAATCATCGTTTTAAGATTTCAATCCCCGAAGCTCAAGAAAGTAAAGAAGGCGAACTGAATCATTGGTTGGTTTCTGCCTATTTAATTTCAGAAGAGTAGTGTTTGAAATTGTTTTTTTCGTGCAAAGACTGTTGAGGTTTTTGCACGAAAAAAATGTTGATTAAACAGGGTTATTGTCTTTATAATATTTCTTCAGTAAGGTTTCATTTAATTCCGTACTCTCGTATTTTTCCTTCAACACGTCAAAAGGAATAAGAAAAGTACATCCTTCTTTGTATTTGCTGCACCCAAAGGCTTTTTTCCCTTTTAGCATTTGCCCTTTTTGACATTGAGGACATGTCAATATTAGTTTGGTTTTTTTCGCAGTATTCTTTTTGTTGCTATTCGTCTTCTTTTTCCTTGTTTTTTTATTTTCTTCCGGCTTATCCTTACTTATGGGAATGGAACTGTGGTTGTCTGACCGCACCTCATGGACAAGGTCGGTAACCAACTTTTTCATTTCATCAACAAAAACTCGCGCTTCGTATTCGCCTCTTTCAATTTGTCGGAGTTTTTGTTCCCAAATACCTGTCAGCTCAACAGATTTAAGCAAATCATTTTGGATGGTATCAACCAGTTGTATTCCTGTAACCGTAGGGTGGAGCGATTTTCGCTTTTTTTCTATATACCTTCGTCTGAAAAGTGTTTCAATAATATTTGCCCTTGTTGAGGGTCTGCCAATTCCATTTTCTTTCATAAGATCACGAAGAGCTTCATCATCAACTTGTTTCCCGGCAGTTTCCATGGCGCGCAACAAGCTGGCTTCAGTATACGGTTTTGGAGGAGTCGTTTTTCGCTCCTGTGCAAAAGGTTCGTGCGCACCTTTTTCACCTTCCTCAAATTGAGGCATAATATCGGCAGACTCCTCAGTGGTATTTCCCGATGTTTTGAAAACTTCGCGCCATCCTTCTTCAAGAATCTGTTTTCCTGTGGCTTTGAATGCAATATCTGATACCTTGGCTTTAACATTTGTATTGGACACAATACAATCGGGATAAAAAGCTGCGATAAACCTTCGTGCAACGATGTCGTAAATTTGTTTTTCTTCCAGAATCAATCCGTCAGGACTTACTCCCGTGGGGATAATTGCATGGTGATCCGTTACTTTTGAATCGTCAAAAACTTTTTTCGACTTGCGTATCTTTGTCGTTAACAGCTTTGATGTCATCTTGGAATAAGGAGTCATTCCTTTTAAGATTTGTGCAATCTTAGGGTACATGTCGTTAGGGAGGTAGGCAGTATCGACCCTCGGATAGGTAAGTTTCTTTTTCTCGTATAGCTTTTGTGTATGTTGCAATGTTTTTTCTGCCGACATGCCATATTTTTTGTTGGCTTCCACTTGAAGAGATGTTAAATCAAGCAATCGGGGAGGGGCTTCTTTTCCTTTTTTTCGGGTGAAATCAATGATTTCCAATTCCTCATTTTTTATTCGAGAAATAAGCTCATTGACCTTTTCCTGTTGTTTGAACTTTCCTTTTGTCGACGAAAAGGTAACACCTTTGTATTTTGTTTTTAGCTCCCAGTAGGTTTCCGGTACAAAGTTTTGAATTTCTTTGTATCGATCAACAATCAATGCCAAAGTCGGTGTTTGAACCCTTCCAATAGAAAGAACTCCTTTGTTGTTTGCATATTTTATGGTGTATAAGCGAGTGGCATTTATTCCTAAAAGCCAATCGCCTACGGCTCTTGAATTTCCGGCGGCGTAGAGCAGGTCGTAATCATGCCCATCTTTCAGGTTTTCAAAGCCTTCGCGAATGGCTTCTTCTGTCAGTGAAGAAATCCACAGACGTTTCATCGGCTTGTCACACCTCGCCTTACTAAGTACCCAACGTTGAATTACCTCTCCCTCAATTCCGGCATCACCGCAATTAATAACCTCAGTACACGATCTTACTAAGCTTTCTATTGTTTTAAACTGCTTTTGGATGCCTTTGTCTTCAATCAGTTTAATTCCAAAGCCTTTGGGGAGAATGGGCAGCGAAAAAAAACTCCACCTTTTCCAAGGTTCATAATAGTCATGAGGTTCTTTTAAAGTACACAAGTGTCCAAAAGTCCAACAAACTTGATAGCCATTTCCTTCGTAATATCCATCTTTACGTTTGTCAGCTCCAAGCACAAGAGCAATTTCTTTTGCAACACTGGGTTTTTCGGCAATACAAAGTTTCAAAATATACTTCTTAATTATTTTTTTCTTCGAATTTTCTTGTTCTTTCTTCTTATTTCTGATTCTTGCTCTTCATTTGCGATAAGTTTTTGCCAATTATCATCAGTATCATCTGTCAAAACAAGTGTGTCGGAATAATCTTGTGTCGAAATATCAAGGATTTCAATATTGCCTCCCAGATATGCTTCGATTCCTCTCAATACTTCTGTTTCTTGTTTGCTGCAAAATGAAATTGCCATCCCTTTGTTTCTACCGCGTCCGGTTCTCCCAACACGGTGCACATAGTTTTCGTCTACCTCAGGCATGTCATAATTCACAACAATATCCACATTCGGAATGTCAACTCCGCGAGCACTTATGTCTGTCGCTATCAATAATTTTATTTTTCCGGATTTGAATTGAGCCATACGCTTTTCTCGTTCTTTCTGATCTTTGTCTCCGTGAATGCTTTTGGCATCAATGTTTACACGTTCCATGGCTTTTACAACTCGTTCTGCCCGAACTTTTGTGCGAACAAAAACTAAAATCTTGCTTTCGGGATTTTCTTTCACAAGCCGCTCCAGAAAGAACCTTTTATCATCCATTTCTATGAAAGCAATGCTGTGGTCAACATTTTTTGCAACCGGATTTTTTGGCGATATTTGAATCCTGATCGCATTGTGAACGATAGAATATGCCAGTCTTTTAATTTTTTGATCAATCGTTGCCGAAAAAAATAAGGTCTGCCTACGTTTCGGAAGCTTGGTGATTAATTGTTTAATATCGTGGATGAAACCCAAATCCAGCATCTGGTCAGCTTCATCCAAGATCAGGATCTCTACTTTTTCAAGATTAATATATCCCTGACTCATCAGGTCAAACATTCGTCCGGGCGTGGCTACTAAAATGTCAACACCCTTCTTTAGTCGTTCAATCTGTCCGTCTTGTTCAACACCACCGTGTAGACTTAATATCTGAAGTTTCGTGTATTTTCCAAAATCAATAAACTCTCCTGCAATTTGTTGAGCCAACTCGTGAGTGGGAACCATTACCACGCATCGAATGGTTTTATGATTATTTCTCCTTTTTTTTCTGTTTAGAATATCCAAAACAGGAATGGCAAATGCTGCTGTTTTTCCTGTTCCTGTTTGTGCTATTGCGAGTACATCTTCACCTCTCAATACGTGAGGGATAGACTTGTATTGAATATCGGTAGGCTTTTTAAAACCTTTTCGGTCGATGCATCTAATGATTTGTGAATCAATATTGTAATCTGAAAACTTCATAATTTTTTATTTCGTTCGCGCAACAAAGATACATCTTAAATTACTTTATTTTCTTCTGTTTTTTCTTATTTGATTCATTTGTCTGTGCAATTTGTAAACCTTCGTAGCAAAATCCTAGTATATTTGAAACTACAAATCACCATTTTTAAGGATTGTTGTGTAATGGCGAATGTCGTTCCTTTATATTGTTCGTGATCAGGCATTATGTTGAAGCAGCCAATGCTTGACCTAAAGGTTAAGATAAAATGGTTGGGGCGTTTGTCCCTTTCGGCTTTGTTTTGTTGTCGGATTTTGAACATATAGAATAGAACAACGTTCATTTTTAGTTATTGAAATAATTGACAAAAACTTTTTATAAAAATAAAGATTATGGCACACGAACATCATCATGGGCACGATCATCATGGACACCACCACCATCACCATGATGTATCAACTATGAATAGCACAAAACTACTTTGGGTAACCTTGTTGAATTTTTCGATTACCTTGGTTCAAGTTGCAGGTGGCTTAATATCGAACAGTTTGTCGTTGCTGTCGGATGCACTTCATAATTTGGGTGATTCTTCCGCAATTTTTATTGCTTTCTTGGCAGGAAAACGCAGTCAGAAAACACCGGATAATGAGCATACATTCGGGTACAAACGTATTGAAATACTCGCTGCTTTGTTCAATGGAATCGTGTTGATTGCAATATGTATTTTTCTATTTTTCGAGGCGTATGAGCGGTGGATGAACCCGGAACCTATCAAGGGCTTGACGATGTTGATTGTTGCTACTTTTGGATTGTTGGCAAATCTGATTTCGGTTTTTGTCTTGAATAAGGATAAAGATCATAATTTGAATGTAAAAGCAGCATACTTACACCTGATGGGCGACACCCTATCATCAGTTGCGGTTATTCTTGGAGGGCTTGCCATTTGGAAATGGGAAGTGTATTGGTTAGATCCGCTGATCACTGTTTTTGTGGGTGTTTACATAATTTACCACACTTGGGGTGTTGTTAAGCAAACTGTTGACATACTTATGCAGTCTACACCTGCCCATATCAATTTGAATGATTTGAAACAGGCGGTTGAAAGTATCGATGAAATTGATAATATACATCATGTACATGCGTGGAAATTAGACGATACACAAACACACCTTGAAGCTCATATAAATCTGAAAAATAATGTTGATATGCTTACAATGATGAAAATAAAATCAGAGGTAGAGCATTTGTTAAAAGAACATTTTAATATTCAACACATAACGCTTCAGTTTGGTTATGAGTGTTGTAAAGGTTCAACGAGTTTGATTAATAATTCGGAATCGGTGGTTTAAGTTGTGAAAATATGAAAGACGACAAAAAGTTTTGGGATAGTCAAGCGAAAAGTTACGACATGGTCGTCAAGTTTCTTACGCGCAATCAATACAAAGTGATGTATGAATTCATAGAAGCACCCCTGACCGATGCTATGGATGTTTTGGAAGTGGCAACAGGAACGGGGCTTGTTGCAAAAAAAATTGCAAACCGAGTAAAGCACATTGAGGCAACAGATTATTCGGAGGAAATGATTGCAATGGCGAAAAAATCTGCGTATCCTTCAAATATCAACTTTTCGTCTGCCAATATTTTTGAGCTGCCGTTTGCTGATAATCGCTTTGACGCAGTGATTGCTTCCAATGTTTTGCATATTATCCCCGAACCGGAAAAGGCAATGAAAGAAATAAAGAGGGTGTTAAAACCTCACGGCTTATTGATTGCTCCTACATTTTTGTGGAAAGAATTGACTGTTTTCGGTAAAGTTCAGAAGTTTTTTATGATGCTTAAAAAGTTTCCGTTAAAAAGTGAATGGAACGAAGAAACATTTAAACGGTTTGTTGATGCGAATGGCTTTCGCATTAAAACCTACAAAACGATACAAACAAGCTTCGCGATAGGTTGCATTGTGGCGGAGTCTTGAAAAAAGAAATTCCCAAATCGTTAGGCTTCATGCGAAAATAAACATAGTAAATTCGGGTATTTGTACTTAATTCTGTATTTTTGGAACAAATAAAAAGATTATGGGGTAAAATGCACCACATTCAAACCAGATAAGTTTCCATCTCTAAGATAAAAATTATAAACGATAAACAGAATACAATGATGAATGAAGTGTTACAACAAACGGGAAATATTCTTGCACAGTCGCAGGAATTATTAAAACAGCCCGAAGTTAAAGGTGCTGTTTCAGGTTTCTTATCGTGGATTGGTAAAAAAATTTTTGCCGGAAAGAAAGCAAAACAAGCCAGGCTTGCGCTTATTGAACAACAAAAAGCAGATGAACAAACTATAAACGATTTAAAATCGGATATACGTTCATTGGTTGAAGATAATGAAGACTTGCAAAAAGATTTAGCCGAAAAAGTAAAAGAAGTAGATTTATTTTTGAAACAATCCGGCGAACAAACTTCCAAAACAAGCACTATAAATATCACGGGAAATAATAACAAAGTGTATCAGGACATCAATAATAGCTTTATTTCCGATAATTCAATTAACCAAAGCCACAGCGGAACAGGTCATAACATTGGCGGTGATTATGTTGTTGGTGATAAAATTTCGGGAAACAAAATAATAAGAAAATAGTTATGGAACAACGAGATACATTGGCAAACAACATATCAGGTGATTATTTCAATGGCGACAAAGTTTTGGGTGACAAAGTCTTAGGTGATAAAATTACCAATATATACGTAAATACGAAGGATTTTCAACAACTTGAAAGTCAGTTAAAAAAAATGCAAGCGAAAAAAAATAAATTAAAAGGACACATTGCAAAATATCCCGGTGACGAAGATTTTAAAAAAGAACTATTAGAAATTGATGAAGATATAGCTGAGCAAGAGCAAAAAATAGAAAGTTTTAAAGCCAATGTATTTCGTTTATATGATACTTTTACCAAAATAGAAATAAATACCGAACGCCTGCGACTTGCCAAAGAATATTTTGAAAATGGTAAATTTCGCGAAGCCGATGTCTTTTTGGAAGTTGCTGTAATGGAAGCTGATCTTGAAGTTGCAAAAAAAAGACAACAACAAGGTGAAGCTATGATAGCAGAAGGACTAAAAGTTCGGGAACAATTAGCAAATGAGTTTTTAATTAAAGCACAACTTTGGAAAACTTTTTATGATAAGCCTGATTGGTTTGAAAAAACTTGTGAATTTTACGAAAAAGCACTTGATGCCAGTCTAAACCTTGACATTGTTTTCGATTATGCACTATTTCTACAAGATCACAACCAATTCGCAAAATCCCAAGCCCTATACGAAGAATCCTTGCAGATTTATAGAGATCTAGCCCAAGAGAATTCAAGAGTATATTTGCCCGATGTTGCAATGACTTTGAACAATTTGGCTACTTTACATTCAGATAAAAATGACTTTGATCAGGCAGAGGAGAAGTATGAAGAATCCTTGCAGATTTATAGAGATCTAGCCCAAGAGAATTCAAGAGTATA
>PDWJ01001209.1_pt1 | contig 32903 bp, 28 predicted proteins | sample 1430881 | NCBI WGS metagenome assembly PDWJ01 (sample SAMN01162460, study PRJNA174530) | Oral metagenome, whole genome shotgun sequencing project. | biome: Marine environment; feature: Marine mammal; material: Swab sample of the gingival sulcus; isolation source: swab sample of gingival sulcus...
CTCGGTACGGGCTGCTGGCTAGGCTTTGCCCGACAGGGACTTCCTGCTCTATCGCAGGGCACCCTGTAAGAAGCACCAGGCTTCGCCTGGCGCACTAACAATGGGATATTGACAATCAGGCAGGCAACTGCCATGGGTTGGGAGATAATGTTTGTTGGTTTTCTGCCTGGCCTGCACCCAATTCGTCCGCTTGCCTATTCATCCAGAAAAAAAGATACTGCTCCATTTCCCGGCAGCGATCAAAATGCATCCTGATGCGAGCATGTCGTGCCGGGTCCTGTTTGCCGTAACGTTTCAGGATATAGGCAAGGCGCTCTTCGAGAGTAACGACTTCATCGTGACGAACCCGCTTGTCGGCATAGAAAACAATATCCGCAGCTGTAAACAGGCCTTGGGCACAACGTTCGGGTTGGTACGATGAGAGGGTGACATGTTCAGCCACTATATGGGCAACTTCGGGATAACCGCTCTCCTGGCAGATTTCAGCACCGAGTACGGCATGATCGCAGGACTCGTCCAGGCAGATGGTCTTAGCGATATCGTGGAGCAGGGCACCTGCTGTGACCAAACGAAAATCGGGAAGAGGGTACGGCAGACGTGGGCTGGCTGCCAGCCCGTTATAGATCTCCTGGGCCAGCTTGGTGACCACCAGGGAATGCTCCCTGATGTTGTCCAGCATGCCATGCACCTCCATCAGTTCATAACATTGCGTCCGATCAGGAATGCGCATATCCGCCCCTGTCTCTCTTCAGGGTTTGCCACTCAGCCGGTGGACTGCATCCACCGCAATCCTTGCTTGGTCCGGCGATGTCTGCGGTTGGATACCGTGGCCCAGGTTGAAGATGTGTCCCTTGGCGCCTTGGGCATCATGGAGCAGGGCCGCAATGCGTTTTTCCAGCTGAGCCTTTGGCAGAAACAGGGCCATGGGGTCCAGGTTACCCTGCAGGGCATGGTCTCCTGCCCCGGCAATAGCATCCTTGATGTTGATGCGCCAGTCCAGGCCAAGTACATCAGCCCCTGCTGTAATGGTATGGGGTAGCAACGTAGCACCGTTATTGGCAAAGTAAATAATGGGAACATCTGTTACCTGCCTCAGATCGGCGATGATGTGCTGCACGTAGGGCAGGGCAAAACGGGCATAGTCTTCCGGGGCAAGCACACCAGCCCAGGAATCGAAAATCTGCAGTGCCTGAGCACCTGCCTGGGCTTGTGCCTGAAGGTACCTGCTGGTGCAGGCGGTTATCTTGGTGAGTAGGGCGGTGTATAGAACAGGATCTTCATAGATCATTCTCTTGGTGTTGAAAAATACTTTGGAGGAACCACCCTCTACCACATAGGTGGCGAGGGTGAAGGGGGCGCCGGCAAACCCTATCAGAGGCACTTTGAGTTCTCTACGCAGCAGGCGAATAGTTTCCAGTACAAAAGGCATGGATTCCTCGGGGTCAGGAATCTGTAGCCTATCCACATCGTTTTGCGTAGTCACCGGATCAGGGAAGATCGGACCAGCCCCTTCGTGAAATTCCAGTCTGAGCTGCATGGCCTCCATGGGAATAAGAATATCAGAGAAGAGAATGGCTGCATCAAAACCAAAAATATCAACGGGCTGCAGGGTGACCTCGGTGCAGAGTGCAGGTTTTTTACACAGCTCCAGAAAGGTAACCTTACCTCGGATTTTTTGATATTCTGGAAGATAACGCCCTGCCTGGCGCATGAACCAGACAGGTGTGTATGCCGTTGATTCGCCTCTGCAAGCTTTGAGGAAGGTGTCGTTCATGGCATTCCTTACTGGGGGGTTGGGGTTGTGTCGTTCACCACGCTCAGGCGTTGTTCAGGTGTCAGTCAGTTGCGTGGCTCATAGGCGCAGAATGGTTCTGGCGCCATGTAGTCTCCGGACACGGCATACGCCCTGGCGCGACAGCCTCCACAGACATGGACATATTCACAGCGGCCACAGGCCCCTTTGTAGCTTTTGAAGTCGCGCATATCCAGCAGCAGTCGAGAAGTTTCCCAGATCTCCTTGAACGGCTGTTGGTCGAGGTTTCCTGCACCTAAAGGAAAGTAGCTGCAGGGCAATACGTTTTTGTCCACATCAATCAGACAGATCAGTTGCCCGGCAAGACATCCCTTGGAGCCGCCTGTGGAAAATTTCAGGGAGCGTCTTTTAAACCTGCTGCCTTCCTTCCTGGCTTTCTGCAGGACGATCCGGTAATATTGGGGAGCGCAGGTGGGGCGGACAAGCAGATCGGTTTCCTCTTTTTCCATGGTATAGTGCCATTCGAGAATATCTTCGTATTCATCGGCTGGGATAAGTTCTGCCATAATGTCTTCACCACGGCCCGTGGGGACGATCATGAACAGGTACCATGCTGTTGCCCCCAATGATTTGACCAACTCATAAAGGCGTGGTACTTCATTTTTATTACGTCTGGTAAAACTGGAGTTGACCAGGAAGTCGATGTCGTGCTCACGGAACAGGCGGATGGCGTTCATCGTTCCATCAAAGGCGCCGGGCTGGTTTCGGAAATCGTCGTGTATTGCAGCGCTGGCACCGTCCAGGCTTAAAGACACCATTTTGATGCCACATTCCTTGATGGCCCTGCATGTTTGGGAGGTAACCAGGGTCCCATTGGTCGCCAGGCACATGCGCATTCCCAGGTCTGTACCGTATTGGGCAAGGTCAAACACATCCTCTCGCATCAAAGGTTCTCCTCCAGAAAGCACCATCACCGGGTCTGCATAGCCGTGGATGTCATCAAGTATCCTTTTGGCCTCGACGAAGGTGAAATCAGGATGACCTGCTATTGCCGTTTCTGAAGAGGAACGACAGTGCACGCATTTGAGGTTGCAGCGTCTGGTGATCTCCCAGGCGATCCATTTGGGAACAAAGTCCATATCTACTCCATCAAACAAAGTATAAACGCGGAAAGAACTATATAGACTGGCTACCTTGCGGTCAACTTCTTTTCTCTCTTGTGCAGAACAGTTTGATATGCCAGAATATATACAATAAGTGGCTTGCTTGGATTTCTCATCAGCTCAGGTGGTGCCAGGTTCGGTAGTTCTTGGTACCTCATATCATTGGGGTAGATGTTTTGCCAAAATACTGCCGAAGATGGTATCGCCTGAATTGACCTTGGATTGCACATTTTGTCGCAGTTTGGGCCTGCTCACAGACATCACATATATTTGTACTTGTCTCATTTTTTTCAAATGAGACACAATGCTTATGAGAAATCGGGGCGAGGTAACCCGCCTGAATCTGTGCAGGGTATCAGACCGTTCGCGTGCAAGTTCTGTTTTATGTGTAAGGCGTTAAGGTATTGAAGAGAGTTCCGCCCAGGCTTCAAGTCTGTCAGAGATTTAAATCCAATACTTCAACCAGGGAGGCGAGTCATGCAGGAGATAAAAAAAGTTCTTACCCCTATTGATTTTTCGGATAATGCTGCCAAACTGGCGGCTGGCGCAGCCTATGTGGCCGGTACTTTTTCCGCAGAGCTGCATCTTGTTTTTGTTGCTCAAAATTTTGAAGACTACAGCGGTTTTTTTGTTCCCCCCGTCAACCTGCCAAATTTGGAAGCCGAACTACTTGAGTCTGCCAAGGAGCGTATGGTTGATTTTTGTGCAGAGAACAAGGCCGTTTTTGAAACCTACGGCGTTGAGTCGGTGAGCAGCGCGGTGCTTTCCGGCGATGTGGCGGAAGAGATTTTGGCCTATGCAGTGGAAAAGGGGATTGAATTGATTGTTATGGGAACGCACGGATACAAGGGATTTGAGCGTATCATGTTCGGCAGCGTGGCTGAAAAGGTGGTAAAAGCCGCCTGCTGTCCGGTCATGACCATTAATCCGTACAAGAGCGAGTGCGAGGAAAAACAGAAGTAATTCCATACTGCGCCTGATGTATGGAACCGGGCGCAGTTGTGCTCTTTTTTCGCTACGATTCTCCGGTAATGAGTGTGGCTAGAAGCCAGCGATATGCAGGATCGCCTGGGCCGCATACCCATTGGTTCTGATCCGGGATAAACGTATCGGCAAAGAGCGCGGTCGGCGTCGTGCCTTGCACCGGGTAGAGACAGAGACAAGGCGTGGTGTCGGTTTTGAGTTTGGCCACCGCTCCTGGTAGAAGGACCTTGGGTTGCTGCGCTGCTGCTGGTTGTTCGTTGGCCAGAACGGCTTGCCAGGCAGTCAACAGTTTGTTGTCGATTCCGGGTACGTTGTTTTCGTGTTCAGCCGGTACAGGCAGATCAAGTATCTTGGCTGTTGCAAGGTCAAGTACCCTTCGCTGTTGTGCTCTCTCCAGAAGAAGATCTGCAGCGTCGATGGACGGCGTAACGTAGACCCTGCATGACGATGGAGAGTACTCACCCAGACATAGGAGCCTAGTCCATGCTTTGAGCCTGTGTTTGAATCCCGGCGTGTCGGTTCGCAGGTTGACCTTGGCCATGGCTGCACCTTGGCAGGACAGATCGGGGTCCTCCCGCAGTGCATGGAAGAGATCTTGTTGCTTTGCCTGGATGACTGCCAGTGCATGGCGAATTTCGTCCTGTTCTTGCTCCTGCATCTCGGCAAGCTTCAGCACCAACCGTGCCTGCCAGAGCGTTTCGGTCAAGTCAGGACCACCACCCGCTTGCGGAGGACGGGAGAGACTGCTCGTAATGCTGCTCAATGTCTCCAGTGACGAAGCGTTGAACAACGCTGGGTTGCAATGAGCAATGTGACTTGCGAAGGATTCTCTGTTGTACTCAATGTCCTTGCACATGGCCTGGAATTTTTTTTGTAACGGCCCAAGGGGGGCCGGAGCAAGGAATTCCAGGCGTTTTTCTGCAAGCAGATGCGCAATACCTGGCGACTGTTTTTTGGGCAGGCAGTCCTCTCCTTCCTGTGGCTTAAGGTAGACAAGGCAAGGGAAAACCGGTAGAAGGTGTTTCAGGAAAACTGTATTGACAACTGTTTGCGGAAAGACACAGGCTGATTCTACGGACATGGCGACCTTAAGGGAAAAAATTGGATGTATTCTGACAGCAGGCGTATACCTGCTCTTTCATCTTCGTTTGGGTACGGATATCGTTTCCACAGTCTACGGTACAGGATACCAGATATTGTTGACAGCGCCATATGCTCTCGGCTTTACCTACATACTGGTCATTGTTTTTCGAAGACTTGCTGGCAAACAGAATATACCCTGGGACAGAACCCTGCGTATCTATTGTACCGTGGGAATTTTGTTTGCCTTCTTTTTTGCTCTCTACGAATACGCCGGACAGGGGCAAGGGCCCCTGGGACCTGAGGATGATCCTACAGACGTATCACGGTTTTTGCCTGATAAACCCCCGAACGGGCAGTAGCGGTAGGCATAAGAAGACACTCTGGGGATAATACGGTACCCGGATTGGTGACAGAATTGCAGCCTGTCTGACATCGGTCCCCCAGGATGGCGCCGAATTTTCGCAGTCCGGTGGTCAGCATGCCTTTGGTTGTTCGCACCTCGACATGACCGGGCAGAAACCGAAAGTTGGCGCATTTGGTTCCCGCACCCAGATTGACGGCATTCCCTAGAATGGTGTCACCGAGATAGGCAAAATGGCCCGCCTTGGCATCATTGAGGAAGATGGAATGTTTGATCTCTGTGGTGTGACCAACCACACAGCGTTTGCCAATAATGCAGTTCCCTCGTATATAGGCCCCCTGGCGTATTTCGCTGTAGTCACCGATGATGGCCGGTCCTTTGATATAGGCGCCAGGCTCTATGAGCACACCGTGACCGATGCTGATATCCTTACCGATGAGGACAGCTCCGGCCATGATAACCGAGGCTCCTTCGATCTTTTGACCGTTTTCACTGACGGACAGACCGCCTTTGGTGGTGTCTCCGTAGGTAACAGTACATTCTCGGGCGTTGAGCAGTCGGTCGTTATGGACAATTAACGGGCTGGAGAGAGGGATTCCCTCTGAGAGACTTCGGTGTTTCAGAGAGGGTTTTGTGTGGCTCCGAGTGTAGTCTTTGAGCTTTTTCAGCCCATCCCAGACATAATCGCAATCTTGGAAAAGGTCGCAGTGGGGGAAATCGCTCAGGTCAAAAAAAGAATCCGGGCTAAGCATATCAGTGTCCTGTTTGCAGAATGAATGATAGATTGGAGATATACTAGTATCTCTATAATTGGTCGATGCCCATATGTTCAAGTGAATTCGCAACTGATTTATGCACTTTGCATCTGCTTGACTTCATTTAAGGTCATGTTTACCTTGCAGTTGAAAAACTGAATAGACCCCAATGAGGAGGACAAGAGTGGAATTTGACGATACTTTGTCAAATAGCATGGACGATTTCGGCGAAAGCCCAAAAGACCTGGAAATACCGGAATCCGTGCCCATGATGGCAGTTCGTGATGTCGTGGTGTTCAACTATATGATCATACCGTTGTTTGTTGGGCGTCCTGGATCTGTTGAAGCGGTGAACGAGGCTGTTACCGGTAACAAACTGTTAATGCTGGTGACCCAGAAGGATGCCTCCAAGGATGTCCCCGACCCGGAAGACCTGTATGAGGTCGGCATGGTGTCCATGATCATGCGGACCCTTAAACTGCCGGACGGCAGGCTGAAGGTGCTTGTTCAGGCTTTATCCAAGGCGGAGATTAAAAAAATAATCCAGAAAGAGCCGTATTATCAGGTTGAAATCGACCTGGTCGAAGAGCCCGAGGTAGAAGATATTTCTGTGGAGGTTGAGGCTTTGATGCGGACGGTCCGTGAGCAGACGGAGAAAATTATGTCGCTCAGAGGGATTCTTTCTTCCGATTTCATGATGATCATCAACAACATTGAAGAACCCGGTCGGCTGGCGGATTTGGTTGGCTCGAATCTGCGCCTGAAGATTAGTGAATCCCAGCAGATCCTTGAGACCATAGACCCGGTGCAGCGTCTTAAGCTGGTGGCAGATCTGCTCAATAAGGAACTGGAAGTCTCCACCGTGCAGGCCAAGATTCAATCCGATGCCAAGGAGGAAATGTCCAAGACCCAGCGAGAATATTTTCTCCGTGAACAGATGCAAGCCTTAAAGCGGGAACTGGGTGACGAAGACAGTTACTCCCAGGAGATAGAGGAGTTGCGGGCCAGTCTGAAAAAGAAAAAAATGCCTAAATACGCCAAAAAAGAGGCCAAAAAGCAGCTCAAACGTCTTGAAATGATGCACCCTGATGCTTCCGAGGCGAACATTGTTCGAACCTATATCGACTGGTTCCTAGATCTTCCCTGGAAAGAATCCACGAAAGACTGTCTTGATCTCAAGGCAGCGGCGGCGGTGCTGGACAGGGATCATTATGGACTGGAAAAGATCAAGGAGCGGATTCTCGAATATTTAGCGGTACGAAAACTCAATAGGAAAACCAAAGGACCTATCATCTGTTTCGCAGGACCACCGGGCGTTGGAAAGACGTCCCTGGGGCAAGCCATAGCCAAAGCCATGGATCGCAAGTTTTATCGCCTTTCCCTTGGCGGGATGCGTGACGAAGCTGAAATTCGCGGACATCGAAGGACGTATATTGGTTCCATGCCCGGTCGTATACTGCAGGGATTGAAAAACGTGCAAGCCAACAACCCTGTTTTTATGATGGATGAGATTGATAAGATCGGGGACGACTACCGGGGGGATCCTTCCTCGGCGCTGCTGGAGGTGCTGGATCCAGAACAGAACAGATCCTTTTCTGACCACTACATGAATCTGCCCTTTGATCTTTCCAAGGTCATGTTCATTACCACAGCCAATCGGACAGATACCATCCCCAGACCATTACTGGACCGCATGGAGGTCATTCAACTCAGCGGCTATACCCTGGAAGAAAAAATGGCTATTGCCAAACGCTTTCTGTTACCGCGCCAGATAGTCGAAAACGGTATCAAGGCCAGGCAGATCAGAATGGCTGACGATATCCTGGAGGATATAATCCGCAGCTATACCCGTGAAGCCGGTGTCCGTAACCTGGAACGGGCCCTGGGTAAGGTGTGTCGCAAAATTGCCCGGAAAATCGCTGAAGGCGGCAAGGGACCCTATGCCGTATCTGCCAATACACTCCCGCGGTATCTTGGTCCGCCCAAATACATGCCGGAGGAAGAAATCGATACCTCGGCGCATCCCGGTGTTGCCATCGGTCTGGCCTGGACAGAGGTGGGTGGCGAACTGTTGCACATAGAAACCTCCATTTTGCCGGGGAAAGGCAAGCTGATCCTTACCGGTCAGTTGGGTGATGTCATGAAAGAATCCGCCCAGGCAGCTTTGAGCTATTGCCGGAGCCGTCACACCGAGTTGGGCGTGGAACCGAAATATTTTGACGAAATCGATATACATATCCATGTCCCTGCCGGTGCCATACCCAAGGACGGACCATCCGCGGGCATCACTATGACCAGCGCACTTTTCTCCGCTATTCTGGATAAGCCGGTGAATAAACATTTTACCATGACCGGGGAAGTCACCCTGCGGGGCAGGGTCCTGCCCATCGGCGGCTTGAAGGATAAGGCCCTGGCAGCTTTTCGGGCCGGTTTGTCCAAGGTTATTATTCCATATGAGAATGAGAAGGACCTACTTGAAATCCCAGAGGACTTAAGGAAAAAGATAACCTTCTATCCGGTGAAGCACATGGATGAGGTCGTTGAGCTGACTCTCGGTAAAGAATCCTGTCCCGGTGGCAAGAAAAAGAAGCATCGCTCCGCCAAGTCCAAGTGATCTCCTGTCGGCCGCGGAGGACGCTTCATACGGATAGAGAGGGTGCACTTTTCCCCGCATTTTCTCCCTGTGTCGCTGCCTGAGCTGCGAGAGCCTGATGTAGTTGCTGGAGTTCCCTCTTACAAAAGAATGGCGAGAAAAGAACTCAGGTAAGTCTACACTGTTGCTGGACTCAAGTCTTTTTGAGTGCTTTCGTTGATTCTTTCTATGAGATAACCAGCACACCTCTGTGCTGGATATTTCGCTCAACTGGACAAGACGTTCATGAGAAATTCGGGCTAAGGCGGGACTATGCATCGTCTGCTTTTTTCTTTTATCGTTCTCTGTATTCTTGGCTTACTCTGCATCGGAGGAGCTGGGATCTGGATGTATAGGTATGCAACCACGCCGTCGCCGGGGAACGGTTCTGTTCTGGTGCAGATTCCCCGGGGTGCAGGTGTTCGGGATATAGGTGCTGTGCTTGCAGAGCAGCGACTGCTTGAAAATGATGTTCGTTATCTCATACTTGTCCGCCTCACCGGAACGGGTACGCGTCTTCAGGCCGGCGAGTTTGAGTTGCAATACGGCTGGACACCACTGCAGGTTCTACGCTTTCTTGAGCAGGGGAAGACCTATACCCGTCAGTTGACCATTCCCGAAGGGTTGACCCTGACTGATATAGCTGTCCTGTTTGCTGAGCACGGCTGGGGAAGCAAGGAAAAACTGACCGATCTTGCTCGGGAAAAGAGCTTTTGTTTAGCCTTGGGTGTCGAGCAGGCATCGTTGGAGGGGTATCTTTTTCCAGACACGTATTATCTTACCCGGGGAGAGATGCGTGAGCGCGACCTGCTTGCCATGATGGTTCGCCGCTTTCATGAGGTATGGAGTCAACTGCAGGTGCCGGAACAGTTCGCATTCAGTCAGCACGAGATTGTCACCCTTGCCTCCATGGTTGAAAAAGAGACCGGAACGGCGGCAGAGCGGCCGCTTATCTCCCGGGTCTTTATTAATCGACTTGAACGGGGGATGCGATTGCAATCCGATCCCACAGTCATCTACGGATTAAAGACTTTCAATGGCAATTTGACCCGCTCCGACCTCCGTACACCGAGTCCCTATAACACCTATGTGGTGCAGGGTATACCTGCCGGACCCATCTGCAATCCTGGCAGGGATGCGCTGGAGGCGATCCTGCTCCCGGCAGAGACAGATGCGCTTTATTTTGTTTCCCGAAATGACGGCCGCCATCATTTTTCCACCACACTCAAAGAGCATAATCGAGCGGTTCGAAAGTATCAAAAAAAGAGAAAAAGGGCCAAATAACCTAATAATCGCTTTGTTTTTAGATATAATGATGGTATGTTCGTGCCCATTCAGAAGATCACGCACCACTGCTGGGCAGTATGTATAAGAGGTGGATACCTTTTCGAGAGGGTACTGTAGTTTTGGTGGTTGCGGGATAAAACGTGTAGTCTTAATTAGGGAGAACGTAAGGGCAATGTTGAAAGGTACTGTAAAGTGGTTTAACGAGTCAAAGGGATTTGGTTTTATTGAGCAGGAAGAGGGGCGTGATGTGTTTGTGCATTACTCGGCTATCAGCGGGTCAGGGTTCAGAACCCTCAACGAGGGTGACAAAGTCGAATTTGAAATTGTTGATGGCCCAAAAGGTCCTGCGGCAGCAAATGTGTTAAAGCAATAGGATATATGCAGGTTGTCCAGCGAGTCTCTGGGGGTGGACACAGGACAACCGGACGATCTGAGGCAGCTGCTGATACGTTCAGCAGCTGCCTTCTTTTTTGGTATTTTCAGTTACCTCATATGCAGGCTGACAACCTTTCCTGTGAACGAGGTGGCTATTCCGGATTTCTCATGAATATTGTGTGAAACGTATAAAATAACTATAAAAATCAATCAGTGAGAGAATAAATACCTTGCAGCTGATCTCTTCATAATGTTCACCAGAAATCAGCCTAGGCGGCACCATCTTCGCCAGTGTCTTGCCAGCAAAGAGAGAGTACAATACTATGTACTGCCAGAATCTTTGCATCTGGTACCGTCTGAATGGATAAGAAATCCGGGCTGTGTATCAACTCCATTACAGTAAGCGAAGCCGTGAAAGTTGCCCTTGTTCAGACGAATCCGATAGTCGGCGCATTTGAGATTAATGTGCAGAACGTTCTTGCCTGGCTGGAGAAAGCCACAATACATTCTTGCGATCTCGTTATTTTCCCAGAGTTGACCTTATGCGGATCTCCTCCGCAGGACTATCTGGAACGGGAGGCCTTTATAAAGGCCCATGATCAAGCCCTGGAACAGGTCATAGAGGCCGTGGAAGACCACATAACTTGCATTGTCGGCGTTCTCGAGCAGAGGGACGGACCCGGGAAAAAGCTCTACAATGCCGCCTTTGTTTTGTCCGGGGGCAGGGTGCTCTACCGGGCTCGAAAACAATTGCTTCCCAACTATGATATCTTTGATGAAACCAGGTATTTTGAACCAGGTACCGAGTCTCTGGTTTTTCCTCTGCAGGGATACACCTTCGGCTTGACCCTGTGTGAGGATATCTGTGGGCAGCAGGACAAGTACATCCTGAATCCCCTGGATACCTATACTCATGGTCCGGTTCAGCCTGACTGCCTGATCAATATCTCGGCTTCACCATATTATCACGGAAAGCTGCGCAAGCGAAATCTGCTCTTTCAACGTATCTGTCGTGATCGGAATAGGCCTCTTCTCTTCGTTAACCAGACCGGAGGGCAGGACGGGCTTATCTTTGACGGGCATTCTCTGGTTATGAATGGCCAGGGAAGGATAGTTGCAGCAGGGAAAGGTTTTGCTGAGGAGATGTTGATCGTTGATGATCTTTTTGCTCAGGACGATGTCCCAGGCCTGGTCGTAGAGGATTGCCTGGAGGATGTCGCCGAGGCCCTCTGCCTCGGTGTCCGCGATTATCTGCATAAAACCGGATTCAAAAAAGCTGTGCTCGGATTGTCCGGCGGCATTGATTCCGCACTGACTGCTGTGGTAGCCTGCAGGGCCCTAGGGCCGGATAATGTTCTCTGTGTTGCCATGCCTTCTCCTTATACATCCCAGGCATCCATAGATGATGCCCGGCAGCTTGCCGCAAATCTAGGTTGCGGTTTTGAATTGCTTCCCATTGCAGGGATAATGGAAACCTATTCAAAAACCCTGGCAGATCTTTTTGCGGACACAGAAGAGGATGTCACAGAACAGAACATCCAGGCAAGGATTCGAGGCAATCTTCTGATGGCGATTGCGAATAAAACAGGCGCCCTCCTGCTTTCCACAGGCAACAAGTCGGAGATGGCGGTGGGGTACTGTACTTTGTATGGGGATATGAGCGGAGGGCTGGCAGTGCTTGCCGATGTCCCCAAAGTTATGGTATACAAGCTGGCGCATTTTTTTAACAAAGAGCAGGAGGTGATCCCGGTGCGGACAATAACCCGTCCGCCAACCGCTGAACTGAAACCAGACCAAACGGATCAGGATGACCTTCCTGCCTACGAAGTGCTGGATCCTATTCTATGCGCCTACCTGGAAGAGCAAAAGAGTATTGAAGAGATCGTGGGGCTCGGATTTGATGCCCATGTGGTGCATGACATTGTGCGTCGAATACAGCGTAATGAGTATAAACGAAAACAGGCGCCCCTGGGCATAAAGGTCACCAGCAAGGCTTTTGGCCATGGACGACGCTATCCGGTGATGCAGCAATTTCAGGAGTAACAGTCCTGCGACAGTGCAGCTCCCTTCCATGAGCGCAGCAGAGGCAGCCCGTTTCTGTTTATGCAGGTCAGTTTGCTGCAGTTCGTACTGTATGGCAAAGGGGTTTGGCCTGCATTGTCTTTGAGACTGTCCGCCTTTGGCATTGTTTTGAGCCCATCTTGGTCATGAAGAGTCCTTCCCGTCGGATCCTTTCCGCATTTTTCTTTGTGTTGCTTGTAGTTGTCCTTACAGGCTATCTGATGTATCAGGAGCAGACAGTCAAACGACCCGGGCAGCTTGCTGTGACAACGGCAGGGCATGTTGAAATGTGTCTGACTTGCCATAAGGACGAAAAATTGGACGGTGCGCATGACAGAACTGTGCTCGGCTGCTCGCCCTGTCATCTTGGCGATGCTCTGGCAGTGGAAAAGGACAAGGCCCATGCTGGTATGGTTCGCAACCCAGGTGATTTACGGGTTGTGGAGAAGACGTGTAGCGTTGAGGGGTGCCACCCGGCGGATGTCCACAAGGTGAAGAACTCGTTGATGGCGACCAACAGGGGAATCCTCTCGACTTTACTGTACTATTGGGGAGAAAGCGAAACACAGGAGAGTGAACTTACGGTTGAGCAGTTGCTGGAAAGCGGACAAACCTCTCTGGCGCTGGATTATTTTAGGAAACTCTGTGCAACCTGTCATCTGTGGAAACAAAAGAATGATTTGCCTGGATCACCGGCTTTTTTCAATGAAAAAGGCGGGGGGTGTTCAGCCTGCCATTATATCCCAGGCCGGGGCGCTGTCCGTGCCACGGTGACGGATTTTGAGCATGATGTTGCTGTTGTGGGTGCACATGGCAAACTGAAAAAGCCGCACCCTTTGATAACATCCAAGGTGCCTGAGGAAAATTGTATTCGTTGTCATAACAGATCTGGGCGTATCGGTTTATCGTACATCGGCCTTTTTGAGGCAGAAGGCTATGGCACGCCTTATGAAATGGGCAGAACATCTGGCAAGAAACTGCCGGGTGATCGCTTTTATCTGGAGCTTGCCGCAGACATTCATCATGTGAAAGGTATGGTGTGCATTGACTGTCATACCCGTGAGGAAATCATGGGAGACGGAACGAGTTATGCCCATTATGAGGAGCAGCTTGAGATCAGTTGTCATACCTGCCATGGGAAACAGCCTGGTATAACTCGGAAGAATACTGTCATTAGCAATATAACTGTACAAGGATCGCAATCTTTTCTCTCTGGTAAGATTGATGGGCGGCAAAGACTGCTCAGACAGCCTAAAAAGGAGATTTGTCTGTACCCAGGACATGCCAGAGTGACCTGTGAAGCTTGTCATTCAACCTGGGTGCCGCAGTGCTACGGTTGTCATGCCAAAAGAGATGCGCGAGAGACGCATCTGGATAAGTTGAGCCTGGAGGAAACCGCCGGCTGGTGGGAAGAGGGACGGAGCTATATTCGCTATGAAAAGCCTATGCTGGCAGTGTGGGGAGATGAAATCGTTGTTGTGACACCCGGATGCCAGGATATCGTGACACGTATTGGTGAGGATGGAGAAATAGAAGGGGGGATGAACAGATTTACAATGGCTGCCATTAATCCGCATACCACCCAGGCGGCTGGCCGGACGTGCCAGGATTGCCATGCCTCGCCCAAGACCGTAGGCCTTGGAGAGGGCACTGTCTTCAAGCGCAACGGCAAATGGGTTTTTGTCCCGGTAGATCGCGGCACCGATACCCTAGAGGGTAGAACAGTAGGTTTTGATAATTTTGTCACCATTGAGGGAAAGCCTCTTCAGTATGGTTCCAGAGAAAACTTGCGCCCCTTTAACCGCGAAGAACTGTATCGAATCCTGCGGGTTGGTTTATGTCTGGAGTGTCATACCTCCTACAACGATCCGGTATACAAAGCGTATGACCGGGAAAAATCCTGCCCGGTGTATCAAGAACCGTAAGTTGGGCCCGCTTGGATGGTCACCACTTTTTGCGATATGCTTACAAACGTATTTTTGGAGATAGATCAATGAAATAATACGAAAACAGTGTATTGGCCATGCTTCTGCTCAGGGAGACTGCGGGAGCAGAAACAACCTACCCCTGATTTCCTGTGCGCTCAAGCGGTGCCAGGTTCGGTCCTTTTGGTCCCCCTCATTCTCCTTGGGTATATGTGCTGCCAAAAATTCTGCCCAAGATGGGGTCGACTGGGCTAAGCTTTGGTGTGCACTTGGAGTAACTGGCTACAGCTCATTTGTTTTGTAATTTATTGTTTTTATATTGTATTTTTTATTTTACCCGCAGTTTTTTATGAGAAGTTCGGGTTAACAGCAGATACAGACGGACAGGAAGTGCAATCAGGGTGGGAGATGCCCGTACGCGGGAGCGACAGGGCACACACAGGTCCTTGATTGCCTTCGTTTGGTCCTCCTGCAATAGTCCTTAAAGGAGAAACAGCATGTCTTCAGAAACAATAACCCTCGCAGACCGTGTTCTGCAGATTGCTCCTTCACCAACGCTTGCGGTCAACGCCAAAGCCGAGGCGTTGAGAGCGGCAGGCGCGAACATCTTGAATTTTAGCGTGGGCGAAACGGATTTTCAGACCCCTGAGCACGTATGTCAGGCCGGCAAACAAGCCATTGACGAAGGGCATACCCGCTACACAGCGGTTCCTGGTATCCTGGAGTTGCGTACAGCAATCTGCGAAAAATTCAAAGCGGAGCACGGTTGGGTCTACGAACCTGAGCAGGTTCAGGTATGCTGCGGCGGCAAGCAAGGATTGTATACGGTTTTCCAGGCCATGCTCAATCCCGGTGATGAGGTCCTGATTCCTGCACCATACTGGGTTTCCTATCCCCCAATGGTCCAACTGGCGGGAGGTGTTCCAGTCATTGTACCGTTGGTTGAGAGCAATGATTTTGACCTCGATCCCGACGCCCTGGCTGGTTATATCACTTCTAAAACTCGGGCGATTATTCTAAACAGTCCTTCAAATCCGACCGGCGCTGTTTTTTCTGGCAAAGCTCTCACGGCTGTGGCTGAGATAGCGCGCCAACATAATTTGCTGGTGGTGTCCGACGACATGTATGAAAGCCTAACTTTTCTTGATGGGAAATTGCCGCATATTCTTGACCTGGCACCTGAGCTCAAGGAGCAGATCTTGATTTTAAGGGGGGTTTCCAAATCCTTTTCCATGACCGGGTGGCGTATAGGGTACGCCGCAGGCGCGATGCATCTGATCAAGGCCATGAATAAAATCCAGAGCCAGTCCACTTCCAACCCTGCTGCACCGTCCCAGTATGCGGCCTTGGCTGCTTTGACCGGTCCCAAGGATTTTACCAAGATGGTGCGAGAGGCCTTTGTGCCGAGAAGACGCTATATCGTTGATGCCTTGCGCGGTATGGCTGGTGTCAGCTGCGTTGAGCCTGCAGGGGCGTTTTACGTGTTTCCTAATTTTTCTTACTATTACGGGAAGAAAATCGCCAATAGAGAAATTACCGGTTCCGTCTCTCTGGCTGATTATTTGCTTGATGAGGCCTTGGTCGCAACCGTGCCGGGGGCCGCCTTTGGGTCTGATGACTTTATTCGTTTTTCCTTTGCCACGTCCTTGGAGAATATTCGCGAAGGTATGCATAGAGTCAAAAAGGCCTTGGCAGAGTTACAATGAAAGGATATGGTCCCGCCTATACGATTAGAGGAGACAGACCAGCCCGGATTGTTCATCAACTCAGGTGGTACCAGTTTCGGGAGTTTCTGGGCATCCATTTGAACGCCTTGGCATGTAGAGAGAAAGTATGGCAGCAGAGTGCAGGCGCTGTTCATGCGAAGCATGAGGGGAAGACTTTGTGTGCGAGGATTGGACAGCCCCGTGGAGCCCGGAGTAGCATGGCTTACTCATTGCTCATGAGAAATCCGGGTTAGTTGCTTTTTTGTTCGCTTTTATAGGTCGCCAAAAGAGATTGTAGTTTTGAGGGGAGGGAAAGACATTCTTTACCATTGAAATTCTGGGCAACAACCTCGCAAAAGTGGAGAAATTCAGCCATGAGTTTGGTGATGATTTTATCCTTGTGCTGAATGATGCGTAATTGGCGGCGCATATCAATGCCTTCGATGGGGAGAATATTCAACCAACCATATTCGGTTTCCTTGCAGACAGTAAGCATGGACAGACAGGCTGCACCAGTGCCCGATTCCACGGCTTTTTTTATAGCTTCCGTGTGACCGGTTTTGGTCATGACCTTGAGCATTGCAGCATGTCTTCCCAGCTTTTTGGTAAATATTTCAGCGGTGCCTGATCCTTCTTCTCGCATGACCCAGTTGGTTTCTTTGAGGTCGTCTGGAATTTTGAAGCTTTCCCTGTTTGCGAGTTGATGACTTGGATTCACTATAATTCCCAGTTCATCTTCAAACCAATTGGTAGCGACCAGTGCATCGACATTGATTTCACCTTCAACAAAACCCAGGTCAGCCTCACCCCTGGCAACGAGTTTCTCTGCGGCCATGGTGTTAACCACCAGCATGTTGATATGGGCTTCAGGGTGCAGGCGCATGAATGCGCCTATGAGGTAGGGGAGAACGTAGTTGCCTATGGTTGAGCTGGCCACTATTTCCAGGACTCCGGCTACGGAGTCGCTCTGCTCCGTGAGCATGGTTTCTACATTGGCGACTTGATAGAGGATATTTTTAGCCAGCGGCAGGAGGTAACGACCGCGATCATTCAGTAACAGGCTTCGGCCATGTCGGTCAAACAGCGGACCGCCCAACTGGTTTTCCAGTTCGCCAAGAGCCATGCTCACCGCAGATTGGGTAAGGAAGAGTTTTTTACTGGCTCGGGTTACCTGCTGCGTTTCGGCAACCGCGATAAATATCTCAAGTTGTCTGAAGGTGATTGCCATTATGAAAACCCGCTATCAATGCGATAGAACGTATGTATGATTGGAATTGAACCAGGGCCCACCCTACCACTTTGCTGGAATTGGTCAATGATTTTTCCTCATACCATGTCGATATTTTGGCGTTACAAAGAGGTACTAACTTAAGCGGAATTGGGTTGACAATCTCCGAAAATAGCTGTAAGAACTCCATCTGTGCTGATGAAAAATATCAGTTTGGCTGATGCAATTGAACGCCTTGGGAGAGGAGCATATGGATCAGGCAGTACTCACTAACATTGTATATGTGACTATTTTTTTGATGGGAGCGCTGGCTTTCGGCATTGGGCCGATTGTCATTGTTAAACTGTTCAGTCCATCGTCACATACACGCCAGACGGCAGGCAGAACTGATCAGTTTATCGAGTGCGGTATGGAACCTATCGGCAGCGCTTGGATCAGGTTCGGTATCATTTATTACATGTACGCTTTAATCTTTCTCGCCTTTGATGTTGATGTACTGTTTCTTTTTCCGGTGGCAGTGGCCTATAATAGCCCCGAATTCAATTACAGGGATTTGGTCGAGGTTGTTCTTTTTGTAGGTATTTTATCACTGGCCGTAGTATATGCTTGGTTAAAGGGGGTATTCGAGTGGAATCTGAAAACATACCATCATCAATAGTGCAGTTTGCGCAGTTAGATAAGCTCCTGGCCTTAGGGCGGGCTAATTCACTGTGGCCCATGACCTTTGGGTTGGCCTGCTGCGCCATTGAAATGATGTGCACAGGCGGGTCCAGGTATGATATTTCCCGCTTTGGAGCAGAGGTATTTCGCCCTTCACCCAGGCAAAGCGATGTCATGATCGTAGCAGGAACCATTAATAAAAAACTTGAACTGGCAGTAAAAACCCTCTACGACCAGATGCCGGAACCTAAATGGGTCATTGCAATGGGCAACTGCGCCATCTCTGGAGGACCTTTCAAAGTAAAGGAAAACTATAACGTGGTTGAAGGTGCAGACAAGCTTTTTCCCGTGGATGTCTATATCCCAGGATGCCCTCCCAGGCCGGAAGCTCTACTTGAAGGCATTATGACACTGGAAGAAAAAATTACCGGTACTCGTCGCTGGCCCAGAGTTTAAACGTCCAACTAGGATTTTTTCATGAATGTGACAGAAAGCGTGAAAACCGCTATCGAGAAGGTTGTGCCCTTTGCGGAGACGGTCATCCCCCCACCATCCGTAGGTGTAGGAGAGGCGAAAAAGTCTGATCAGGTTATACACACGGTCGGAGCGAAGGTCGTCGATTTTTCAAAGACAGGCTGTTGTCTCGACGTCCTCTGCACGGCGGAGCAGATTGTCCAGGTCGCCAAAATTCTGGACAGTGCGCAACTGTTTATTGAATCCATTTCCGGGGTGGATTGGATAGAGGAGGAGCAGCTTGAAGTTGTCTATACCTTCAGTCATTTTCAAGAACCGGATTACAGGGTGATGGTCAGGGTACGTGTTCCCCGTGTGGAACCGTGTATTCCAACAATTTCAGCAATCTGTCCAGGTGCTGACTGGCATGAGCGGGAGACGTTTGATTTTTACGGGATTACGTTCAGCGGGCATCCGAACCTGACCCGAATACTTCTTCCTGAAGATGCAGACTTTTATCCTCTGCGTAAGGATTACATGCCATGACATTACCCACTCGTGTACGCAGCGATGAGACCTTTGTCCTGAACCTGGGGCCGCAGCATCCCGCAACCCATGGGGTCCTGCGTGTCAAGCTGACCATGGACGGTGAATACATAGTCAAGGCCGAGCCGGTACTTGGCTATATTCACAGGATGCATGAGAAGCTTGCTGAAGCCGGCACCTATTCCCAGTTTATGCCAAATACGGCCCGGATGGATTACCTCCATGCGTTGGCCTTCAACCACGGCTATGCCTTGGTTGTAGAGAAGGCCGCAGGCATCGAAGTACCGGAACGCGCTGAGTATATCAGGGTGATCACCGTTGAATTAAACCGCATCGCCAGCCACCTACTCTGGTGGGCAGCTTTTCTCCTTGATTTGGGGGGATTTACCCCCTTGCTGTACGCATTTGATGACCGTGAAAAGATTATTGACCTGCTGGAACGTATAACCGGCTCGAGGTTGACCTACTGTTATATGCGTTTTGGCGGTGTCTGCAATGATATAGATGATGAGTTCATTGACGGCACCCGCGATTTTATACAGCGTATGCGCAGTCGTCTCCCCCGCATGTATCATGATCTGGTCACCAAGAACATCATTCTGATACACCGGATAAAGGACATCGGCATACTCTCTGCAGAACAATGTAGAAAATATGGGGTGACTGGTCCCGTGGCGCGGGGCTCGGGTCTCAAGTATGATGTCCGTAAAAATATGGCTTACTCTGTCTATTCGGAGTTTGATTTTGATGTACCGGTCTATTCTGAATGCGATTCCATGGCTAGATACATGGTGCGCATGGATGAGATTGAACAGTCATTACGGATTATCGAACAGGCCCTGGACAAGATGCCTGCAGGGCCGGTGATGGCGAAGAAGGTCCCTAAAAGCCTCAAACCACCGCAGGGGTATCATTATTCGGCCGTTGAGACCGCGCGAGGCTCCTTGGGGCATATGCTGGTCTGCAATGGGGACAAAAATCCATATAAACTCAAGCTGCGCTCCCCCACCTTCAGTAACCTGAGCGTGTTCAGTGAGGTCGCGGAAGGAATGCTGCTTGCCGACGCCTTGGCCTTTATGGGCAGTTTGGATTTGGTCATTCCCGAGATCGATCGATAAGTAAGCAAGAAGAGCTACCTATGGAAACAAGTGTTTGGCGTCCGATTTTGTATCTTATCGGCATCATGGCCTTTGCCGGCGTGAATGCTGCATATCTTGGCTGGTGTGAACGGAAAGGGGCTGGCCGGATTCAACGGAGGACCGGTCCCATGGAGGTTGGGATTGAAGGACTACTTCAGCCGCTGGCAGATGGTCTCAAGCTGATGACTAAACAGCTTCTGGTGCCGTCCGGGGCTGATGGGGTTGTTTTTCGTATCGCCCCCATCCTGGCCATGATTCCAGCCATAACTTCCATGGTTGTCATCCCTTTTTCCGGGAATATTCAGGCCCGGGCCATGGAACTTTCCGTTCTCCTGCTTTTTGCTTTGGCCTCTATAGCCATGATGGCAATCCTGCTCGGCGGTTGGGCTTCTGGGAATAAATTCGCCATCATCTCTGCCGCCCGCGGAGTCTCGCAGAGCTTGGCGTACGAGATCCCGATGCTCTTGACCGTGCTCTGTATCGTGATGATTTCAGGTTCCATGAATCTACGGGACATTGCCCTGGACCAACAGGGTGGATTCTGGCATTGGAACATTTTTCGTTTTGAAAATTTTCATTTCATCTACATGTGGATAGCCTTTCTTATCTTTTTTATCTGTTCCATAGCTGAAACCAATCGAGCCCCCTTTGACATGGCCGAGGCTGAGAGCGAGCTGGTCGCTGGATTTATGACCGAATACGGCTCCATGGGATTTGGCCTGTTCATGATGGGCGAATATCTTAATATCGTGGTCGGTGCCTGCCTGACAGCCGTTTTATTTCTGGGTGGATGGGACTGCCCTTTTGGATTGACTCCTGGCGTCTGGTGGTTTCTGGTCAAGATCTATCTCCTTATCTTTACCTTTATATGGATACGCTGGACATTTCCGAGAACCCAGATCTATAAGCTTCTCAACCTATCCTGGAAAATCCTCATTCCCTTTTCTCTCGCCAATGTGCTGGTAACAGCCATCTTTATCAAGGTGTTTTGATTATGAGTGGTTATTGGAGCGATATTCTGGTCGGCAGTAAAAGTCTGGTTACTGGGCTAATGATTACGGCCCGCGAGTTTTTCAAGCCTGTGGTGACGGAGCAGTACCCCTATGACGTACCGGAGATGACACCGCTTTACAGAGGGCATATTGAACTCATAGGCAATGAAGAAACGGGCGAACCCAACTGTGTTGTCTGCATGGCCTGCCAACGGGCCTGTCCTTCGGGCTGCATCAGTATGGCTGGAGCAAAGAAGGAGGGGGCCAAGAAGAAGTCACTTACCCGTTATCAGCTCGATTTCACCAAGTGCAGCCTCTGTGGATCATGTGTGGAAAGTTGCAAATTCAACGCCCTGCGTTTCTCCAAGGAGTACAATCTCTGTAGCTTCAACAAAGACGATTTTGTCATTGATTTGGTCAAACGACTGGAGGATCAGAACTGATGCAGCCGCTTGTCTGCCCTTCGGGCACTTTGCCGTCCCTGTTTTCTGCCGAGACCTTTGCAGGCGTCATTTTCCTGTTGACCATTGCTTTGCTCTTGACCGGTGCTCTTATTGCCGTGGTTTCTAAGCGGCTTGTCCGAGCTGTTGCCGGTCTGGCGCTCTGCTTTACCGGGCTGGCCGGGATCTACTATTTTCTGCTCAGTCCCTTCCTCGCCATGATGCAAATGCTGATCTATGTCGGAGCAGTGTCCATCCTCATATCCTTCGGTATCATGATGGCCCCTCCCGAAGAGGCGATTGCGCTGGATAATAAGTATTACTCCAATCTGATCGGTCCCCTTGCCGGCAGTGTGGCCGCTTTGTTCTTTGCGGGTTTTTCCCTGCTCGCCCTCAACACGGAGTGGAAACCGCTTCCAGGAAGCAGCGGTGCCGACGGATCGATCAAGGCCGTGGGTATGACATTGTTGACCACACATTCCATGGTTTTTGAACTTATCTCCATAGTGTTGTTGCTTGCCATAATCGGAGCCCTGGTACTAGCCAGACGCGGGAGGAACTAAGTGTATGCAGATCTTTACTTTATATAACTGCCTGTCAACCTACCTCCTTATTGGGGCCTTGCTGTTCTCTTTTGGCGTATACGGTATGATGGTGCACAGAACAGTGATTGGGATGTTGATCTCAGCAGAGTTCATCCTCGCTGCCGCCTCCACCAATTTCATGGCTTTCAGCCGGTTCCTCGCCCCAGAGCCTGCCATCGGGCAAATCTTTACTCTGTTTATTATGGCCATTGCAGCCGCTGAAGCCGCTATCGCCGTCAGTATTGTGATCGCTGTCTATCGAAATTATAAATCCATTGATGTCGAAGATCTCGGCGATCTACACGGTTAATCGGAGAGACACACCATGGAAGCCGTTTCCAGTCCCGCTATTGTCGAAAACGCTATCCTGTTGCCGGCTGTCCTTATCCCGCTCATCGGCAGCCTGATTGTAATGAATTTGAAGAGCAGACCGAACCTGCGAGAAGGTGTCTCCGCCTGTACATCGGTTATGCTTCTTCTTGTGGTTTTGTCTTTTATTCCCGCGCTCAGGCAAGGACAGGTACTCAGATATGAGATTTTTAGTTTGCTGCCAGGCCTTTCCATCACCTTGCGAGCCGATGGGTTTTCCATGATTTTCGCTCTGGTCGCTTCCTCGCTGTGGACCATTGCGGTGTTCTACTCCATGGGCTATATGCGGGCCCATGACGAACCCTGTCAAACCAGGTTCAATGCCTGTTTCGCCTTGGCAATTTTCGGAGCAATCGGCGTTGCCTTGTCCGATAACCTTTTGACCATGTATCTGTTTTATGAGATTGTCTCGATATGCACCTACCCCTTGGTTGCGCATCATCAGGATGAGGAATCCTATTCCGGTGCCCGAAAGTATATCGTCTACCTGACAACCACGGCTAAATGTTTCTTGCTGCCGTCCATCGTACTGATCTATGTTCTGACCGGGACCCTTGATTTTCCCCATACGATTCGAACCGGAATCCTGCCTGCTGATGCTGAGAGTTGGGTTGTCATCATGCTCTATGTCTTCTGCATCTTTGGCTTTGCCAAAAACGGAGTCATGCCTTTTCACCATTGGCTGCCCGGAGCTATGGTTGCTCCCACGCCTGTATCTGCCTTGCTGCATGCGGTAGCTGTGGTCAAGGTTGGGGTATTCTGCACAGCCAGAACCATGCTCTATGTTTTTGGGGTGGACACCATGAATGCATTGAACCTTGGCATCCCCACAGCCTATTTTGTCGGCTTCACGATTATCATGGCCTCGGTCATTGCTCTTTCCAAAGACAATCTCAAGGCTCGCCTGGCCTATTCAACCGTGAGTCAACTCTCATACATTATTATGGGGGTTGCCCTGCTTACACCCCATGCCATTGACGGGGGCTTGATTCATATCGTCAACCACGCCTTTTCAAAAATAACTCTGTTTTTCTGTGCCGGGGCAATATATATCGCTGCCCACAAGAAATACATCTCGGAAATGAGCGGTCTCGGACGAACCATGCCATGGACCTTCGGCGCCTTTGCCGTGGCTTCACTGTCCATGATCGGCGCCCCTCCGGTGGCTGGTTTCGTGACCAAGTGGTACCTTCTGGTTGGTTCCATGGAGGCCCACCAAGTGGGTATTCTGCTCATCCTCATTGCCTCCACGGTGCTGAATGTCGGCTATTTTGCGCCCGTCGCCTACAAGGCCTTCTTTGGTAAGCGGCCTCATGGAGAGCCTGAGACCGGTATAAAGGAAGCTCCACTGAGTATGCTAATACCCATTATTATTGCAGTGACTGTTTCAGTTATCATCGGGATTTTCCCTGGTTTCATGATGCAATTTGTACAAATGGTGACAGGATGATGAAGAAAAACCACTTGCTCCAGACTCACCTCAAAAAAGTGATCGGGTGCTGTCTTGCTGCGTTGACAGGGATTGCGCTCTTTTCCGCAGCCATGGACACCAGTAATGCCGGCTCCTGGTTTGCGAAGAACATCCCTGCGTTTTGGTCGATATTTGGTTTTCTAGCTGCAACGATTATCATAATTATTGCACATCTTGCTGCCAAAGCCGGGCTTCAGGTTCCTGAAGATTTTTATGAACGAGCAGTACTAAACGGCAAAGAGGAAGAGTAATGTATAGTTTTATTCACCCCTCACTGCTCCTGATCCTGGGAGCACTTCTTCTACCCTTTATCAGGGGGCCGGTACGTAAGGCGTATCTCGTCGTAGTCCCAACGATGACGCTGCTGGCTGTGGTAATGAATAGCATCCTGTCTGATACCTTTGCTGTTTTTGAATTTTTGGACTGGCAACTGGTTTTGGGACGTGTGGATGAACTCTCGTCTGTATTTGCCGTCATTATGGCTATTGTTGCCGTTATCGGGACCGTCTACGGACTGCATGTGAAAAAAACTGTGGAGCACATAGCTGCCTGGTTTTATGTGGCGGGTTCCCTGGGAGCCATATACTGCGCTGATTACATCAGTCTGTTCTTTTTCTGGGAAATGATGGCCTTTTCCTCTGTTTTTCTGATCTGGTTTCGGAGGAGAAAACAGAGTCTGAGTGTTGGCTATCGCTACCTGCTGATCCATGCCACCGGCGGGGTTATCCTCCTTGCAGGCATTCTGTTGAGATACCAGGCTGTGGGGAACATTGAATTCGACTTGATGGACATAGCCCATCCCCGGCTGTACACCTATCTGATCATGATGGGTTTTGCCTTGAATGCTGCGGTGGTTCCTTTGCACTCCTGGTTGCCGGAAGCCTATGCAGAGGCCTCTTTCAATGGCGCGGTCTTTCTCTGCGCCTGTACCACCAAGACTGCAGTATATACCCTGGCCCGAACCTGTGCAGGCATGAACATTCTGGTGGTTCTTGGCGTTGTCATGGCACTGTACGGTGTGCTTTATGCCATCCTTGAAAACGATATCCGGAAATTACTCGCCTGGTCCATTATCTCCCAGGTAGGCTACATGATAGCAGGTGTGGGAATAGGTACGAATATGGCCATCAATGGGGCGATTGCCCATGCGGTCGCCCATATTCTCTATAAGAGTTTACTCTTCATGGGCACGGGATCAGTCCTCTATATGACCGGGAAGAGCAGGTTTACCGAATTGGGAGGACTGTATAGAAAAATGCCGGTAACCCTCCTCTGTACCGTTGTTGGTTGTCTTTCCATCTCCGCCGCGCCTTTTTTTGCTGCCTATGCTTCCAAAGGCATGATTCTAAATGCCTGCTCCAAAGCCGGGCTGCACTGGGCGAGCTGGTTGCTGATGTTCGGCGCGACGGGTACCATGCTGTACAATGGGCTGAAGTTGCCGTTTTTTCTCTTTTTTGGAAAAAACAAATGCAGCGAGTCAACCTGGGAACGTGCAGAGGATCCTCCATGGAATATGCAGCTGGCCATGTTCTTGGGTGCGATCTTGTGCGTGATTGTTGGTTCTGCACCCGGCTTTCTCTACGCCATGCTGCCATACCCCGTCCTCTACAACCCGTTCAGCCTGTATCATTTCATGGAAACCCTGCAAGTTATGGGATTTACGGCCTTGGCTTTTTTCCTGTTCAAAGGACTTATAGAGCCCAAGAACGCGATCAGTGTGGATCTTGATTGGCTGTATCGAAACCTCGCAGCAGTGTTTATGTGGTTAGCGCGTTATCCAATTCAACGGTTTGACACGGCTTGGGGGGAGGCGTATCGGGTGGTCGGCTTACGCTTATTGATGGGTATGAGTCATTTCTGGAGCTGGTTTGACTGGCATGGCATCGACCTGATAGTTGACGGCATTGCCCGAAGCGTGCGTGCTCTTGGTGGAAAACTGCGCATCGTGCAGAGCGGCCAGATTCAGCATGTACTGTTTTATGCCTCCAGTCTCGCGGCGATCGTTTTGATTACTCTGATTTTCTATCATATTTTATAAGGGGAAGGAGGGCATGGACGTCTTACAGAATCTCAATCAGGGGTTTCCCCTGCTCAGTTTCCTGATCTTCTTCCCACTTGCCGGAAGCTTGGTGCTTTTTGTCTATCCCAAGGAAGGATTTGCCAGATACTGGACGCTTGCGGTCACAGGCATTACCGCGTTCTGCTCCATGGGATTGCTTATTGGATTTGACCAAAGCTCAACCAAATTTCAGTTTGCGGAGCAATACGCCTGGATCCCACAGTTTCAAATTAACTATGTTGTCGGTGTTGACGGTATATCTTTATTACTGGTGATTCTCACCACCTTGATTATGCCATTTTGTGTACTGGCCTCATGGAAGTATATCGAAAAAAGGGTGACTGCGTTTATGGTATGCCTGCTGGTCATGGAAACCTCCATGATAGGGGTGTTCGTGGCTCTTGATTTCATTCTGTTTTATATTATGTGGGAGTTTATGCTTATTCCCATGTATCTTTTGATTGCCATCTGGGGTGGGCCAAGAAAGGTTTATGCATCCATAAAATTCTTCCTCTATACCCTTGCCGGGTCAGTGCTGTTGCTGGTGGCTATTATTGCCCTGTACCTGAAAAATGGCAGTTTTTTTATTCCCGGCATGATGTGGCAAGAGTATTCTATGGCTTTCCAGGTATTTGTTTTCCTGGCCTTTTTCCTGGCTTTTGCCATCAAAGTTCCCATGTTTCCGCTACATACCTGGCTGCCTGCTGCGCACGTTGAAGCACCCACTGCTGGTTCTGTTATCTTGGCCTCCATTCTGCTCAAGATGGGCACCTATGGCATGTTGCGCTTCTGCTTGCCCATAACTCCGGATGCCAGTATGCTCCTGGCCCCCTCTATTCTTTGGCTGTCCATCGCCGGTATTCTCTACGGTGGTTTTACGGCACTGGCCCAACATGACATGAAAAAATTGATTGCCTATTCCTCTGTCGGTCACATGGGATTTGTTACCTTGGGTATTTTTGTTTTCAACGCTCAGGGAATTCAGGGGGCTATGTTGCAGATGATTAACCATGGGGTGACCACCGGGGCGTTGTTTCTTTGTGTTGGCATGATATATGAGAGAACCCATAGCCGTGCATTACGGAGCGCAACCGGGATTGGCAAATATATGCCGTGGTACGTGACTTTTCTGACCTTTTTCTGCCTCTCGTCCTTTGCCTTCCCTGGGACCAATTCCTTTATTGGAGAATTCCTGGTTCTAGCCGGTGCTTTTCAAATGGATAAGACCCTGGCCCTTGCCGCTATACCCGGAGCGGTGTTGGCGGCAGCCTACATGCTTCGCATGTTGCAGAAAATTGTATGGGGGGGAACGGATAATCCGGATCAGAGCTATCTGAGCGATCTCAATATCCGGGAAATAGTGATTCTTGCACCTTTCCTGCTTTTTGTTTTCTGGATCGGTTTGGGGCCCCAGCCGTTCATCGACCTCATGGACGCATCGGTTCAGCAACTGGTGGATCAGTTTTCTCTGTGGCAGCAACACCATGTCGCAACAGAACTCATCCGGTAACGAGACGCCGTGAGGTCAACGTGTATACGACTATCTCATCTGCATTATTGAAGATTATTGAGTAGGGCATATCTATGATGGCTATACTTCCTGAACTGGTGTTGCTGTGTGGAGCAACTTTTTATTTCGTTGTCAGTCTTCTTCCAGCACCTGATGTTAGATTATTACGCCGTAGCAGCATTCTTATTGGCTTGCTGGTGTTTGTTTCTACCTGTTTTGCGTGCCGTCAGGAGAGCGTTCTGTTTTTCGGCTCCTATGTTGTTGACGGTTATTCGCAGATGTTCAAGCTTTTGATCGGGTTTACCTTGGCTGTGGTCATGGTCTTCGGGATGCAGCTCAAAGGTATCAATGATGAGGTTCGGGCGGAATACAGCCTGTTTCTTTTTTTAAGTGTGCTGGGGCTGATGATGCTGGTCAGCTCCGTTGAACTCACAGCAATATTTATCAGCCTGGAGCTTTCTTCCTTTGCCTTGTACATTATGGTACCCATGCGGGACGACCAAACAGGTACCCGAAGCCAGATGGAGGCGGGGATTAAATATCTCCTGTTCGGTGTCATGGCCACCGGCTTCATGCTCTTTGGTATGAGCTACCTCTTCGGCCTGACCGGTTCCACCTATCTGGAAGACATCATTCCAGCCCTTGATACACTTGGACAGCAGCCAGCCGTGCTCGTTGCTCTGCTCTTAATTTTAGGCGGATTTTTCTACAAACTGGCTGTTTTCCCTATGCAATTCTGGGTGCCGGATGTCTATGAGGGAGCAAGCAATGACACAGCCGGCTTTATTGCCACCGTGCCGAAACTCGGGGCTGTCGCCCTTATAATTCGTTTTATGACCTTCCCCATGGGACAGCCTGAGTTCATGGCCCAGTTTCTTGGGGCCATCGCCCTGTGCTCTATGTTCTACGGAAATCTCTGCGCGTTGGTCCAGAAAGATGTCAAGCGTATGTTGGGCTTTTCCGGTATAGCGCATGCCGGATTCGTCCTGCTTGGGCTTTTGAGCTTCAAGGCAGAGGGGTACGGGCTGGCCATTTTTTATATTTTCGGCTACGTCATTATGAACCTGGCCTGCTTTCTCGTGATCAGTGCTGTCTCCCAAAAAGGTGAAAATGTCAAGGTGGATGACTTTAACGGACTCTACAAAAGGCAGCCCGTCCTTGCATTGATTCTCAGTACCGCTCTTTTTGCCCTTGCCGGAATACCCCCTTTTGTTGGGTTCATGGGGAAGTTTTTTCTTCTGACGTCTACCCTGCAGCAGGACCATTTGGTCATCGTTGTCCTGGCTTCCATCAATACCGCTCTTGCTCTTTACTACTATCTCTGCGTTGTCAAGGCTGCCTATACAGAGGAGCCTGAGAAAAAACCTTCGGTGACTGTAAGTCCGTTGACCAGTGCAACTGGCATCTTGTTGGTTGTGCTTATTATCATCATGGGAGCTCTCCCTTCCAAATTTATTGGTTTGGCCGACAGAGTTGTGCAGGGGATAATGTAAGAGCTGAAATCAGAGTATCTTTTTCAAGATCATCCATCTTCGGACGATCGTCATGGGCCGTATAGAGGTGGTATTGCGCTCGATCGTGCGGAGTCGAAAAATGGGCAATTTGAAAACAGGTAGAGGATCTGTGTGAGAAGGGGCAGTCAAGTGTGTACCAGTTGCCCAATATTGGATGTGATTTCAAACGCAGTCGAATTATTCATAAACATTATGAAGCAATGTTTTGTATGTTGTTTCTTGTAATTTATTCTTGTTCTATTATTATTTAATTTCAACAAAATGTTCATGAGAAATCCGAGTAATGCCGGATTTCTCATGAGTTCAGGTGGTAAATCTTTCTACTTGGGTATATAAGCTGCAAAAGATTGCCGAAGATGGTCCTGCCTGGGCAGACCTTTGATGGACCTTTTGTTGAAATTTCAGCCTGCTCACGAACAGCACATCCATTTGTTTTGGTTCATTTTTTTAAATGAGACAAAATGTTCATGAGAAATTAGAATTAGGCCTTTGTCAGGTACTCCAAGCCGGGAGCAGGAAAATCTGCGCAGAGGGCGCTGATTGTAGCGGCTATCTCTTTCTGTAGGTTTGTATTTTCTGGATCTGCAACCACCATGTTGATCCAGTCCCCTATTTGTTGCATTTCCTGCTCTTTGAAGCCCCGAGAGGTTACGGAGCAGGTACCCAGGCGGACTCCGCTTGGATCAAATGGTTTACGCTGATCATTGGGGATTGCGTTGTAATTGAGCACGATACCTGCGGCATCCAGGGCCTTGGCTGCAATTTTCCCGGTTACCCCTTTCTTGGTCAGGTCAATGAGCATCAGGTGGTTTTCCGTACCACCGGTAATCAGATTGAAACCGTGTCCGTTCAGGGTCTCTGCCAGGGTCTGGGCATTGGCAACAATCTGGTTCGCGTATGCCTTGAACGACTCTGAAGAAGCCTCCTTCAGGGCCACGGCTATGGCCGCTGTGGTGCTATTGTGCGGACCGCCTTGAATGCCTGGAAATACTGCCTTGTCAATGGCCTGGGCATGTTCCTGTTTGCAGAGAATCATTGCTCCCCGTGGTCCACGTAATGACTTATGGGTTGTGGTGGTGACCACATCGGCATAGGGGATCGGTGAGGGGTGGACTCCACCTGCGACCAACCCGGCGAAATGTGCCATGTCCACCAGCAGAATTGCACCGACTTCATTGGCTATCTCTCTGAATTTGGGGAAATCAAGAATCCTTGGATAGGCGGAGTGACCCGCAATTATGATTTTAGGCATACATTTTTTTGCCTGAGCACGGATCGCCTCGTAGTCAAGAATACCTGTTTGGGGATCCAGGCTGTAGGATTCAGCGTGAAAGTATTTGCCTGATAAAGACACCTTGGAACCATGGGTCAGGTGGCCGCCGTGGGGAAGAGCCATGCCCAGAATGGTGTCTCCGGGCTTGATAAAGGCGAAATAGACCGCCAGATTGGCGGGAGAACCAGAGTAGGGCTGTACATTTACATGTTCAGCACCGAAAAGCGTTTTGGCTCGCTCAATGGCCAGTGTCTCGATTTGGTCAATATATTGCTGCCCTTCATAATATCTTTTTCCCGCATACCCTTCGGAATATTTGTTGGTCAGCACGGAACCCGAGGCCTCCATAACTGCGGCTGAAACATAATTTTCTGAAGCTATGAGCCGGATTTTATTAGCCTGACGCTTTTCTTCATTTTTAATCAGGGTAAAGATCTCCTGGTCCTGGCTTTCCAGATAGCGCATATCTTGTCTCCTTGGTTATTCTCGCCATGCAAGGGGTAACAGAGATTGAGGTCTCTTGGTGGTGATTAATAAGTAGGCCTTTGTAAAAAAGTATTTCTCATCCTACTCAAGAAGCCTGACTTTGCACAAGATAAAATGGTGTCTGGGGTACAAGAATTCCATATGGGAAAAAAGGTTGGGTTGACAAGCTGTTGATATACTGTACCCGTGCTGATATAGTGTGCCGAGTATAGGCAGTGAGTGACATAAACAGATTTTATCGTTCTACTTCCATAACTGTAAACAAGGAGAAATATGAGCACGCCAGTGAAGTATACCGAACTTGGTCTTGTGAACACCAGGGAGATGTTTGCCCGTGCCATGAAGGGCAAATATGCAGTTCCCGCGTACAACTTCAATAACATGGAACAACTCCAGGCGATTATTGCGGGCTGTGTACAGTCTCGGTCTCCTGTGATCCTTCAGGTATCCGGCAGTGCCAGGAAGTATGCCAACCCAATAATGCTACGACATATGGTTGCTGGAGCCGTTGAGATGGCCAGGTCAGAAGGCAGTGCCATCCCCATAGCTCTCCACCTGGATCACGGGGATAGTTTTGAACTGGCCAAATCCTGCATTGACAACGGCTTTTCCTCTATTATGCTCGACGCCTCCCATCATCCTTTTGATAAGAACGTAGCCTTAACTCGGCAGGTAGTTGAGTATGCCCATGAAAGAGAGGTGACGGTTGAGGGTGAACTGGGAGTCTTGGCGGGTGTTGAGGATGAAGTCTCCCATGAAACATCTCACTACACTCGGCCGGAAGAGGTTGAGGAATTTGTGGAAAGAACCGGTGCGGACAGTCTGGCCATCTCAATCGGGACCTCCCATGGGGCGTATAAGTTCAAGATCAAGCCAGGTGAGGACATTCCTCCGCTCAGATTTGACATTTTAGAAGAGATTGAACGACGTCTGCCCGGCTATCCCATTGTCCTGCACGGCGCTTCTGCCGTTATTCCTAAATACATCAAGATGATTAATCAATACGGCGGACAGATGGATGATGCGGTGGGTAATTCCGAAGAACAAGTACGCCGGGCTGCCTCGTCTGCGGTCTGCAAGGTTAACATAGACAGTGATGGTCGTCTGGCCATGACCGCCGTCATCCGTGAAGTCTTTGCCCAACATCCCTCCCAATTTGACCCCAGGAAATATCTAGGGCCTGCCCGTGAAGAATTGATCAGGATGGTGGTAGAGAAAAATGAACTGGTCCTGGGGAGTGCCGGCAGGGTATTACCATAACACGGAACTCAGGGGCGGCGAGATTTTAACCATGCACTTGGATGAAAAGATTGACTGTCGATTCACCCATAAAACTCGAACCCCCCCAAGCCTCAGGCCGTCCCTTGAAGCGACATGTTAACCATATGGCACATACATGAACATAGAAAATGCCAGTATACCAAACTGGAATAAAGAAAAAATTTGGTTTAATGACTCCAAAATTTGGTGATAAATGGTTAATTTCTTAAGGGTCGGTCATTTTTTCTTTTTAATATCGACAGACTACAAGAAAAAGCATACCGGTCCCCAAAAGCTTCGTTAACCAATCCCGTAGGACAAGCCAGACGCTTCGCAAAATCAAAATGCGTGTCCGGCTGAATGCTGATAGTTTGTTTTCCGTTATCCGCTAAAATTTGGAGCAGGTGCCCGATCATCGGGCTGCCAACAGCTCCATCCTGCTGGCTGATGCCTTGGTGCGCGCATTTGCCATGTTTTTGATCAAGGAGTCATCTCTGCTCGCTTTTGATGAGCGTCGTCTTGAGGAACCTGAAAGCCTACACGGTGTCTATGCAATAGACTCGATTCCCTGTGATTTTCAGAGCGTACCATTCTGGATGAGATTTCGCCCACCTTTTCGCATCCTCAGAACTTCGAAACGCAGCAATTTTTTTCTATCGGGTTATGGCTGTTAACGATCTGCGATTTCGTTACAAATTTAAAATATACCATAAGTTCAGACCTCCTGACCTCTGGAGATTTTGTTAGGACACCAGTTTGTAAACCAGACGCAGGTTGGTTCCTGGGAAAAACGTCTTTGTAGCGTTGAGTTCGTGGAATATATTGAGCATTGTC
>PDWJ01001795.1_pt1 | contig 32878 bp, 28 predicted proteins | sample 1430881 | NCBI WGS metagenome assembly PDWJ01 (sample SAMN01162460, study PRJNA174530) | Oral metagenome, whole genome shotgun sequencing project. | biome: Marine environment; feature: Marine mammal; material: Swab sample of the gingival sulcus; isolation source: swab sample of gingival sulcus...
TCAAGCTGAACTGTTTGAAATAATCAAGCGTAAAATTAATGGCGAGCAATCGCTTGGAGCCGCTCTCAGCAGTGTTCTTTCCATTAGTGAAGATGCTGTTTATCGGCGATATCGTGGGGAAACACAATTTTCGATCTACGAACTCGAAAAAATTTCCAAGTACTATAATATATCATTGGATCGTTTGTTTGAGAGCGATGACAACAAGGTGATTTTCGACTTCCAGCCAATTGCGCACATCGACTTCAATATGGATTCGTACCTTGAAAAAATTGCCTTTGGATTGGAAAATGTGCGAAAACAAAAGTCGCCTGAACTCATCATGGCAATCAACAATACGCACTTTTTGCAACTCCTAAACTTCCCACATCTTACGCGGTTCAAGCTTTTCTTTTGGGGACGAACATATCTACGCGTTCCTGAATTAAAGAAGCAACGGTTTGCTCATCACAAAATGACACCCAATCAAGACAAGGTTGGAAGACAAATTTTAAGAGACTACACGTCCATTCCATCCAAAGAATTACTCGACCCTGAGTTCATGCTCGGATTCGTTCGAGAAATCGTGTACTATTTCAATGCCCGTCTGTTTGAAGATCCAGCATATGCCGTTCACCTCCTCAATCAACTGATGTTATTCGTGGATCATGTGCGCGAGCAATGCGAAACCGGGAAGAAATTTGTCTTCAGGACTTCTCCTCCGGCCAATGGAAATGAACTGGAAGTGTACCTGAACGATACGATTAACGGCACAACAATTACGTATTACAGAACAGAAGAGCGTGAAGGCTTGAACATGGCACACAACCTCATGAACACGATGAATACCTTCGATCAGCAATACATTCAAGATGCAAAAGACGTATTGAGCCGCCAGTTCGAAAATGCCAGTCTCATCAGTGTTAATAATCCAAAAGAAAGAAATCAATTCTTCTATCGACTTCGTGATCATATCGAGAAGGTGAAAAATAAGATTGAAACTGAAGTGAATGAATTAAGTTAGTTGCGAATTTCGCAAGTCGCTTTTTTATAGTTGCGTAATTCCGTTTTGGTCTGCGGTGATCTGCTCATACATTTGACTCATACAAATCAAATGTTATGAAAAAAAGATACTACACACACTCCGCTTTACTAGCCATTTGTTTCCTATTCGGGATGAAATCATTTGCGCAAGAAACACACCCTGATAAAATTGCTGTTGCTCGACCTGCAGTAACAGGCATGCAAACCCAAGCCATCACAGCTGAAAAAATGCTACGAATAGAACTTGCTAAACTCGATTTATACTACGTATATGATGCTTTTGACATGGCCGAAGTAACCGCCGAGAGCGAAGAATTCGAGTCTAAATGTCAATCGAAATTTTGCTTGACTCGCCTGGGAAAAAAATTGACTGTTAATTATACCATTTCTGGTTCCTACGACAAGCTCGGAAACAAAATCGTAATCCAACTCAAGCTCGTGGATGTCTCCAAAGGTGAAGTTATTCGAACCTCTATGCTCGAATTTGATGACCAGGAATTGGAACTTCAACGAATGACGCAGTGTGCAGTACGAAAATTGCACGGTTTAGAAATCGATAAACTGCTAACCGATCGTCTTTATTTTAAGGATGAACCAGCAACGTTGAACAATGTAGGGAGAATCAACAATTCAGGGCCACGAGTTGGATATGCAATTATGACGGGAGACTTGATGGAATTTGCCCTACGTCCAGAAGGTCAAGGTGGATTGGACATCTTCCCCGGTGTTAGTATGATCGGTTATCAATTCGAGAAACAATACATCGGAACAGAAAATTTTTCCGCGCTATTTGAATTTATCCCGAACGTTTCTGGTTTGGAGCAAGGACGATTCATTCCAACAATGAGTTTTTTGAACGGGTTTCGATTCGGAAAAGCAGGATGGGAGTTCGCCTTTGGACCAGGAATTGGACTGAGACAGACTACCAAAGGATTCTTTGACACTCAAGGAGCTTTCGGAAATGCAGGTGACTATATTTCTGAAGCAGATTGGAACGATTACGCGGACAGAAAGTATGTGGACGATCCTCAATTTCAAGTTAACGGTGTGTACTCTCGTCCTGCACCAAGCGAGTTTGTTGAGTCATACAACTTTGATTCGCGCTTCGCTGATACACGAGGTAGAACGCAATTAACCACAAGCTTTCTCTTTGCCTTAGGAAGAACATTCCGAGCTGGATCGCTCAATATTCCCGTTAATGCCTTCTATTCAGCGAAAAAAGACGGTGGAATTGTAGGAATAAATGTTGGGTTTAACGTGATCAAATCAAAAACGTCCGTTAAGAACTGGCCATAAACGAAGCCTCACCGTACAACTAAACCTTGAAGTCCCGTCAGCATCTGATGGGACTTCTTTATGGGAATTCATTCGAGCAGTTTCAGCTATTTCTGCAAGAGTTTTGACGACAAAACATTGAAATCAATTAATTTTGTTTATATTTTCGGTTAAATCATTAAACAAAACACTTTAAAATGAAAAAAATTCTCTCATCCATCTTCCTTATTTCCACTTCTCTTCTTGCCTTTGGTCAAACAAATGCGCCAAATGTGACACTTAATGAAAACCTTAAAGTTAGAGGCGTTGCAGAGTTAGGTTTTGTGGGAGTACTCGATCATAAAATTCAGTTCAGCAACAACGGTACCTACTTCGATTATCGCAAAGACGGCGGGCAGGATGTTCTATTTCCCGTAAGTCGATTATCGGTAGAAGTTGAGTTTAAAAAACGAAACACACTCACCTTTCTGTATCAGCCCTTACGATTGGAAAGTCAAGTTTTGTTAGATGATGACTTAATTGTGGATGATGCGCTCTTTGCACAAGGAACCAGTGTTAAGTTATTGTACAATTTCCCATTTTACCGACTAAGTTATCTGCGAGAGCTTCTTCCGAAAAGTGAAAAATACAAATTCGCGGTTGGAGGAACGGTTCAAATACGGAACGCCACCATTTCTTTTGAATCAGCCGATGGCACACTCTATCGAACGAATCGTGATGTCGGAATTGTTCCTGCACTCAAAATCCGAGGAAGAGCCAACTTGAATGAACGCTTTTACTTGGGACTCGAAGCTGACGGAATTTACGCTCCTGTGAGTTACCTGAACGGAAGCGACAACGAAGTTGTAGGAGCCATTTTGGATGCAAGCGTGCGAGGTGGAGTGAAAATCAACGATCCCGTTTCGGCATTTCTCAATTTGCGCTACTTGGGCGGTGGAGCTGTTGGTACGTCTGACGACACCAAAGGACCAGGTGATGGTTACGTGAAAAATTGGTTGCATTTCGCAACTGTTTCCCTCGGATTCATCTATGAATTTTAGAGACGAATGAATGAATCCATAAATTCAATCGATTCAAAGCCAATCTTGATCCAATTCAAAAGAGAACGATTATTTTTGAGAGAAACAGACAATACATGAAACTCTTTTCTCTCCTTCTTTTTTTTTCATCTCTCCAGCTTCTCGCGCAACAAGCGGAAAACAAATCCACTTTAAAAATCGAGGAGATCATGGCTGGAAATGACTTTATTGGTCATCAGCCCGAAAACATTCGATGGTCGCTCGACGGAAACCACATACTTTTCGATTGGAATAGATACAATCAGTCAGGGAGTTCGACCTACTCCTACTCGATCAAAGACAAATCGATTGATTCGGTAACACCCGATTTCTATAAAACGAACGCGGAATACCAAGGAAACAAACTTCATCCCGTGGAAATCTACGCGTGGCAAGGAAATTTGTACCGCTACGATCGATCGTCACAGAAAACAGAACTCCTATTAAAAACAGCTTCATCTATTGGAAATGTTCAGCGGAGCGCAGATAAATCATTTGCTTTCTACCAAGACGGAATGGGATTTTACGTGTACTGCATCGAAGCACGTAGTATCAAGCAATTGGTGAATTTTGAGAATGGCGAACTTCCCAAAGAAGCTGAGAAAAATTACATGGAACAAGAAGAATTAGAACTGTTTCAGTTTTTACAGGAAGAAGAAGCCGATCAAACATGGAGAGAAGAACAACGAAAGGCGTTTCAATCGGCTGTACCAACCGTTTATTTCCAAGGAACATCACTGAGCAATATTCAAATAGACGGAACAGGAAAGTATATCACCTACCGCGTGAATGATTATCCTGAAACAACAAAAACCCATGTCGACCATCATATTTCGGCTGATGGTCACACCTACGCTCAAACTGCGAGAGCGAAAGTACATGATGAGGACCCGTCACACAAACTGGGCATTTACGATATTCAAAACGACACGAGTTATTTCGTCGATTTCTCTACGCTTCCCAACATTCGAACAAAGCCAAAGTATTTGACCGAAGTATATGGAGATACAAGCGATGTGCACAGCGAAGACCGAAAGATCATCATGCACCAACTTATTTTCTCTGAAAATGGAAAACGAAATATTCTAGACGTCCGCAGTTATGACAACAAAGATCGTTGGATTGTAGAAGTCAACTTAGAAAACGGTAAAATCCGCGTCCTCGATCACCAACACGACGAAGCGTGGATTGGCGGACCGGGCATTTCAAATTGGAATATGGTTCCTGGGAACGTGGGCTGGATCGACAATAAAACCTTCTACTTTCAAAGCGAAGCTACAGGCTACTCTCATTTGTATTCAATGGAAATTGACGCAAAAAAACCGAAGCAGCTTACACAGGGGAATTGGGAAGTCTACGATGCCAAAGTTTCATCCAAAAAAGATCGTTTTTACATTACAGCGAACAAAAACCACCCTGGAAATCGAGCCTTTTATCATTTGATCATTCAGACAGGGGAACTCATTCCTATTCTAACACTTGACGGTAATCACGAGGTTGCTATTTCTCCCGATGAAAAGAAATTAGCCGTACGCTACTCTGGAAAAACATCGCCATGGGAAGTGTACATTGCCGAAAACAAGAAAGGGGCAACACTCACCCGATTAACAAATTCGACTTCGGAGCAGTTTAATGATTACGATTGGTATTCTCCCGAAGTGATCACCTTCTCCGCTTCCGATGGTGAAGCCGTTCATGCTCGATTATTCCAACCTGAGGGAGCTGCAAAAAATGGTGCGGCTGTCATCTTTGTGCACGGCGCAGGCTACCTTCAAAATGCCCACAACTATTGGAGCGGATACTACCGTGAATTCATGTTTCACAATTTGCTACGTGATAACGGATATACGGTTCTAGACATCGATTACCGAGCGAGTAAAGGATATGGTCGCGACTACCGAACGGCGATATATCGACATATGGGAAGCAAAGACTTAAGCGATCAAGTCGACGGACGACAATTTCTGGTTGATTCTCTAGGAATTGATCCCGATCGCGTCGGTATTTATGGCGGATCATACGGTGGATTTATCACGATTATGGCCTTGCTTAAAGAACCGGGGAAATTCCAATGTGGCGCCGCCATTCGCTCCGTTACCGACTGGTTCCACTACAATCACGAATACACCTCAAATATTCTGAATTACCCAACATCAGATCCCAAAGCATACAAACAAAGTTCACCGATTTACTTCGCCGAAAATTTAGAAGATCATTTATTGATGTTGCACGGAATGGTGGATGACAATGTTCAATTCCAAGATGTCGTTCGCCTGTCTCAGCGCTTCATCGAGTTAGGAAAAACGAACTGGGAAATGGCGATTTATCCCGTTGAACCACATGCCTTCAGAAAAACATCTTCTTGGGTGGATGAATACCGAAGAATCTACAACTTATTTGATCTAGAACTGAATAAATAATCAGAACATGGAAGTAAGAGAGCTCAAAACAAAGGAAGAAATGCTTGAAAGCCTCGAAGTTCTTCGAGAAGTATATCCAACGATTACGCAGGAAGAGTACGATCGCGAATTGGATGCCATGATTCCCCACAATTACGGACAAGTAGTTGTGATGGATGGAGAAACCATCGCTGGATTAACAGGATACTGGATCGGTTCGAAACTGTGGTGTGGAAAGTATTTGGAGCTAGATAACGTAGTTGTTGCAGAACGCTACCGAAGCAAAGGTGTCGGAAAAATGCTCTTCGACTACATGGAGGAACGAGCAAAAGAAGAAAAATGTACCATGCTCGCACTCGATTCGTACACGACCAATTTCAAAGCGCATAAATTCTTCTACGGACAAGGATTTGCCCCACGCGGATTTCATTTCATCAATATTTTGGATAAGTCGAAAGTGAGGTGACGATTGATCGAAGGATAATTGAAGGATTGATTAGCTACCACAGACTTCATTTCCAAAGACAATTTTCAATATCTTTCAACTAATAATCTCCGAATTCTTTAAAATACGCCCGTTATGACCAACATTCTTTTCGTTTGCTCTGCTAACAAAGAACGATCAAAAACAGCAGACGACTATTTCTCTGAAAAATATCCGCACATCCAGTTTGATTCAGCGGGAACAAATTTAAAAATTTGCCAAAAAGAAGGAACGAATCCAATGACGGAAGAACTGGCTGATTGGGCCGATGAAATCATTGTTATGGAGCAAAAACATGCGAACCTCATCAACCAACATACAGATAGAAATTATGCTCGCAAAATTCGGATTCTTCACATTCCCGATCACTACAAATATTACCAGAAAGAATTGATTGAATTATTGGAAGAGAAAGTTTCTTTTTAGAACCGAAATCGGACTACATTCTTTTCCGCTTCACTTAAGAATTAAATTTCGAGATGATTTCCAAGAACTCATCTTTCTTCGTGTTCTCTTTTTTCGCTAATGTGAAGTGAACATCTGTTACGGTATTTCCGCTTGTTACGGGCTTTCCATGCTCCGCGAAGAAAATATCTTCCACCGTTACCAAATCTTCTCCTTCAAGTGCAATTAAACAATTGCGTAAAGTATCCCCGATGTGCTCCTCCCGCAGAAATGACGGTTGTCGGACACCAATCAATTTCATGGTCAAATTGCAGAATTTATCTTTCGAAAACTGAAAAGCTTGTTTCATGGCATTAAGGTAGTAAATTAACTGCTCGATTCTACATTTCGAAAGTCGTTTTCTACTCCTCAATTGGAGAGGTGAAAATATCCAAGTTGACAACCAAATTTCCGTTTACATCTTCCAAAACAACAGGACGAATACGCTCCCGCGCTTTTTCTTGAGAAGCCCACGGATCTTTCGCAATATGAGGATCGCCCATAAAATACAATTGAGAAACCAACTGTTGTGACGTCGGAGATGTTACAAGAAAATGGATGTGTGCAGGACGATACAATTTTCCGTTCAGGTATTTTCCGGGTAAAATGGTTTTGAAGGAGTACTCACCCGTTTTGGAAGTTGTTTGCGATCCACGATGACGGTATTCACTCGAATCATTATCGTATTCACCTTCGGTATTGCAGTGCCAAATTTCAACCACTGCATTCTCCACCGGAGTAATACAATCTATACCAAGAATGCGCCCCTTTACTTCAACTACCGAACCTTTTAATCCAGCGAAAGTCAAATCTGATCGTTCGGGAGCGTTAGGGCGATAAAATGGACCAAGAATATCACTTGACGTAGCGCATTCGCCAATAAATCCAGCTTCTCCCTCTCCTTCTTCGATTTTTCCAGATTCCCCCTCAATTTTCACATGGGCACACGCCGAAATAGAAAACGCCGCCAGCGAAGCTGTCATTAAAAACTTTTTTCGATCCATAATTGATTCGTTTGCTTGTTGTTACATAGGTACAACTTTCTTACCAATTAGTTCAATTTACGTAACGTAATAACTAAAGCTTCGATGGTAAGTGCCATTCGCTCAAAATCAATCGTGTCGACTGTATCGGAAGATTTATGGTAGTTTTTATTGCGATAGAATGCCGTATCGGTAAGCATAATTGCGTCGTAATCAAAGTCCCAATAATTTCGATGATCCGAGAAATCAATTCCTGTCAGGTAACGCGGTCCCGTGAACTTCTTTGTTCGAATGCGATCCGATCGTTTGTATTTTCCAGAAAACTTTCGAGCGAATTCTCCCTTCTTGAATTTCCGAACAACGGTAATGTAATCTCCTTTATTTCCGTAGAACAAACTCAAAATTCTGAGCGGATAATCTTGTGATTTCTTTTCGGTCGAAAAATAACCAATCATTTCTAGTGACACCATTCCGAATACCTCTACGTTTCTTTCATGCAACGATTCCGCATGTACATAGCTTCCCATGTATTGCGATCCAAAAAACGGCGGTTCCTCCAAGGTGTATGCAACAAACTCAAAACAATAATTCCCGAGCGTATCTCCCTTCAATTGTTTAATTGCCTGCAACAGACCAACCACTCCAGTTCCATTATCATCGGCTCCTGGTAGACTTTCACAAACATCATAATGCGCACCAACAACAATACGTGGCTTCGTGGTATCTCCAACCAAACCAACTACGTTGAAATATTCTTTATTCTGAATGATGAAACATTGTCGATATACCTTCGTCGTATGTTTTTTGAATTCATTTTCAATGTACACACCAACAGCATTTAGTGTCGCTGTATCCTCATACATTCGGAATCCCTCCCGATTCACAATAGTATCTAGCTGCTTTCGAATTTCTAGGCGAGATGTTTGTCCAAAGACAGAAAACACTCCAAGAACAAACAGTAGGTTCAAGGCAAATTTCATAGGTTAGATGTGTTCATTTTCAATTATTTTGCATCGCAAATATCACTTCAAGAATCGAATTTAATAGTATTTTTAGAGTTCAACTATCTCTTATGGCAAAAACAGCTCTTTTATTCGCACTCTCTTTTATTTCTGCACTAACGCTCGCTCAAAAAGAAAATTCGCACATGTGTTCAAAACGTGATGCTTTTGGGGTTCAAATGAAGAGTGCATCCTTATCCGTAAATCAAATTGCTGAAACGGAACGTTACGACGTTCATTTCTACGCACTCGATTTGGAAATGTCTAACTTGAGTACCGACGTTGCAGGAACAGGAGAAATTCATGGAACTGCTCGGGAAGCGCTAGACTCTGTGCTCTTCGAATTATATGACGGATATACGATTTCTGATATTCGATTGAACGGCGTTTCTTCGACGTATTCACGTGTGGGAACAGCAATTAAAGTTCCAGTAAACATTACACAAGGAACCAACTTTGCTATTGAAATTGATTATAGCGGAACTCCACCAAATGGAGCCTCAACACCTTTTGGCGGATCAGGAATGAGCAATGACTCTTCTCCCACGTGGGGAAATCAAGTTACGTGGTCGCTTTCAGAACCGTTTTCTGCCTACGAATGGTGGCCGTGTAAACAATCACTAACAGACAAAGCTGATAGCTGCGCGGTAAAACTAACCGTTCCAGACAATTGCATGGCAGGATCAAATGGTCTATTGGAAGCTGTTGTCGATTTAGGAAATGGGACAAAACGATTTGAGTGGATGCACCGTCATCCGATTGATTATTACCTCATTTCTGTTGCTGTTGCGGAATATGTTGAATACAATGTGTACGCCAACCCAACAGGAGCACCGAACCCTATTTTGATTCAGAATTTCATTTATGACAATCCTGCGACGCTGACAAATTTCCAAAATGAGATCGACGAAACAGCTGATTTTGTAGAGCTATTCTCTGATCTCTACGGCATGTACCCGTTTGCAGATGAGAAATACGGTCACTGCATGGCTCCACTTTCTGGAGGAATGGAGCATCAAACAATGACAACACAAGGTTTCTTTGTGAAATCGTTGACAGCGCACGAACTTGGACATCAATGGTGGGGAGATAACATTACGTGTGCATCGTGGTCGGATATTTGGGTAAACGAAGGATTCGCCTCTTACTCGGAATACCTCATGTTGGAAAACATGTATCCAAATGAAACCACACTCGATATGCAAGACCGTCACGACAATATCATGTCTTCGCCAGGCGGAAGTGTTTGGGTGTTGGACAGCTTGAATGAAGGACGTATTTTCTCTGGAAGATTGACCTACGACAAAGGAGCGGCCATTCTACACACTTTCCGGTTCATTCTCGATGATGATGTAGCCTTCTTTAACGCCTTGCAAAACTTACAAGTGAATTTCGCGGATAGTACCATGATTGGACTTGACGTAAAGGAAGAACTCGAAGCAAGTTCCGGACTCAACCTCACTGATGCGTTTCAAGAATGGTATTTTGGAGAAGGATATCCGACATACTCTGCACGATGGAACACCATTGGAAGCGATTTAATTTTGGAGGTGACACATACTACTTCAAGTTCAACACCGACTTTCACCAATCCGCTGGAGATTCAGTTTTCTAGAGTGATTGGAGGCGACACCACCATTCGCGTAGACATCGCTTCGAACTTGGAACAATACGTAATTCCCAACTTGGGGAACGCAAATAGTTTAGTCAGTATTGATCCGAATAATTGGATTATCAATGAGGTAGGAACTACGGTGAAAGACCCTAACTTCACCTTGGCCATTCAGAATTTAGAACTGAAAGGTGATTATGTGATTTCCCCAAATCCTTCCAACGGAAACTACTTGATTGAAACCGAAATGAGTGGTGAGCATGCCTACTCGATTTTTGATACGCGTGGAAGACTGATTGAAAACGGTTCGTTTGAAAATGCCATCCAACTAGATCTCACACAACAATTGAATGGAAATTATATCGTGCAATTGGCGAACAATAGTGGAGAAAAACGCGTGAAGATTTTAGTGAAAAATTAATTCACTTACACGAACACTTTGCCTTGCCGCATTCTGCGCAAACAACGAAAATGTTTTCCGTCAACTTGGGAGATACGACGCTCGTTCGGTTTCCGTAGGTAATGGTTGTTAATCCGTCGAACGCTTCGCGATGCTCAATTGTGACTTCCTGGTTAATTTTTAACTCGATGCGGTCCATGTATTGCAGCACTTCCGTTTGATCGCGTACGGCACTAATCCGATGACGCTTCCCGACTTCTATTTCGGAAAGTGTTCGTCTGAAAGGCAAAAGGATTTCTCCTTTCTGGTTGGGAATCGCATCACCATGCGGATCGAACTCAGGAAAATCGAGAAATTCATCCAGTCGGTTAATCAGTTTCTCCGAGTGAATATGCTCCAACTCCTCTGCTAATTCATGTACTTCATCCCACGAAAAACCAAGTTTACTGGATAGGAATGTTTCCCACAAACGATGCCTGCGAATTACCATCATTCCTTTCAATCGCCCTTCTGAGGTGAGCGAAACTTTTCCGTATTTCTCGTAGTTCACCAAGGATTTACCCCTCAGCTTACGCACCATATCACTCACTGTAGCAGGTTTCACCTCCAAACAAGTCGCCAAACGGTTGACTCCAACCTCATCTGAGTCCGCATCGAAAACGGTCAATTCCACCAAAGCCTTTAGGTAATTTTCTTCTGTGAATGATAACATGAAACAAAATTATCAAAAATACCGAATAATAATTGTTAGACTAATCTAACTTTTATAGTTTTGCAGCACGAATATTTATTATGAAACATCTTATTGTACTAATTCTTGTTTTGATCTGCTCTCCATTATTTGGACAGTACGATGTTCAAATACAGCTCATTTCTAAGGCTGATGGCGCGCCAGTTCCCTTCGGGAAAGCAATGATTCGTGCCGCCAATCGTCATGTAGTAGTTGACATTGACGGAAACGCCACTTTGTCGAATGTTCCTTCTGGTTCACATCTACTCGAAGTTAGAGCTAGTGGTTTTAAGGATTTTGCAAGTGATATCACCGTATCACAAAATGAGCAGCTTACCATTCAACTTACTCCTGTAATCCAATCGATGGACGAAATTGTGATTTCAGGAACGATGAAGGAAGTTTCAAAAACAGCCAGTACGGTCAATGTGGAAGTCTACTCTCCAAGTTTCTTCAAGAAAAACCCGACTCCATCTGTGTACGATGCACTGCAAAATATCAATGGTGTTCGCCCCCAATTGAATTGCAACATCTGCAATACTGGTGATATTCACATCAATGGTTTGGAAGGTCCGTACACGATGTTTTTGATCGATGGAATGCCAATTGTGAGCAGTTTATCAAGTGTTTACGGTCTTTCTGGAATTCCCAATGCGCTCGTCGAACGCATGGAAGTGATCAAAGGTCCCGCTTCGACCTTATACGGAAGCGAAGCAATTGGAGGCGTGATCAATATCATTACAAAGAAAACGAGCAATGCACCAACGCTTTCTGCCGACGTTTTTACCACGAGCTGGCTCGAAACCAACGTCGATTTAGGATTTAAGTTTGGAATCGGACAACGTCCACAAGAGAAAAGCATTTTGAGCACGCACTTTCCTAAACGCTCCGTGTGGGAAGTCTTAACGGGGATCAATTATTACAATTACAGCCATCCACAAGATCAAAATAACGATGGCTTCACCGACGTCACTTTGCAACACCGTATCTCAATCTTTCAAAAGTGGAAATTCAATCCGAAAAACCACAAAAAACAAGCGTCCATTGCCGGTCGATATTTCTACGAAGACCGCTGGGGTGGACAAATGGACTGGAATTCATCATTTCTAGGTGGCGATAGCTTGTATGGAGAAAGCATCTTCACTTCTCGTTGGGAACTTCTGGGTTTGTATCAATTACCTGTGGATGAACGGATTTTCATTACAGGATCGCTCAATCGACATCAACAGAACAGCTACTACGGAAACGTTCCATACATGGCGGACCAAATCACAGGATTTACTCAAATATATTGGGATAAACGCGTCAAGAAGCACGATTTCATCCTAGGAGCTGCTACTCGTTATGTGAACTACGACGATAACACTCCCGCCACGGCCACAAATGACAGTTTGAACCCACAAAACATGCGCGACATCCAATGGATTCCAGGGATTTATGCACAAGATGAAATCAAGTTCAACAAACATCATAAGCTATTGCTTGGATCGAGATTGGACTACCATTCCGTTCATGGAATCATTTTTACACCGCGCATAGGCTACAAATGGATGAGCGAGAGTTTGCACATTTTACGTTTGAATGCAGGAACTGGATATCGCGTAGTCAATATTTTCACGGAAGATCACGCAGCGTTAACTGGCGCGCGAGAAGTGGTGATTGAAGACAACATCTCTCCAGAAGAATCGTACAACGTGAACCTGAATTATTCCAAAACCTTCATCACCAAGAAGGATCGGCAAATCGGGATTGATCTTTCCGCATTCTACACCTATTTTACGAATAGAATTATTGCCGACTACGACAGTAATCCCAATGAAATCCGCTACGCGAACCTAAACGGATACGCCATTAGTCAAGGTATTAGTGCTAATTTCCATTTGAAGTTACGACCAGAATTGTCCATTCGCGGTGGAGCCACATTGATGGACATTTATTCGATGTCGAACGGAGTAAAGAAAGATCAAATTTTAACGGAGAACTTTACAGGAACATGGACGGTTTCCTACGAAGTTCCCACAACTGCTTTCTCAATTGATTACACAGGAAACGTTTATAGCCCGATGCGTTTACCCCTGCTCAACGAACTCGATCCTCGACCAGAATACTCGCCTTGGTGGAGCATTCAAAACATTCAAATTACCTACGACGGTTTCGATAATTGGGAAATCTATGGTGGCGTCAAGAATCTCTTGAATTGGACACCTAATCGGGATGCTCCTTTCTTAATTGCACGCGGAAATGATCCATTCGACAAAGAAGTAACGTTCGATGGCAATGGAAATGCCGTAGCGACACCTAATAATCCGTACGCACTGACGTTTGATCCCTCATATGTGTACGGACCGAATCAAGGAATTAGAGGATTTTTGGGCGTGAGGTATACCTTGCGTTAACTAACTCAACCCTCGGTGTGTTTTTTTGATCAATCTTTTATTTTCCCGCTCTCAAAAATCAGCTTCTTGTATTTCACTACCGCTTGATCTCGTGAACAGGCGTTAAAGTGCCACCATTCACTTGGAATATTTCCAAAGCCTTGTGATTTCATCACTTCGCGAAGGAGTTTTCGATTCTCGTGTTGTTCTTTGGAGAGTTCTCCCGAAGCAAGAAATTTCCACTCTTTGCTTGGAAACGCGATGTCTCGAAAGTCATCATATCCTGCCCCCATATCGAGAGGAACACCGTTTTCATCGCATATCGTGAGGTCAACTGCGGCTCCAAAATTGTGCACACTTCCGTAGGAAGGATTTGAAACGAATTTACCTCTGTTCAACGGAGGGATTGAATCCAAAGCATTCCACATTTCGCGCTGTACTTCAAGTGGACGGACACCGTCATAAATCAACAATGAATAATTCGGGTGAATGGACTTCAGATAACTCTGGCATTCAGAAATCCGTTCCGCAACATCTTCTTGCAGGTACAAAGCATTCAAGGTATCATATAAAACATGCCCCATGAAATTGTTGTCCGTTGCATATCTCAAATCTACCTGAATGGACGTATCAATCGATTGAATATTCACTAAATTGAATGTTTTCAGGTAACTATCCGTGAGAGAATCTCGCTTTACACGATCAATTGAATCTTGGATGAGCTGAGGATCTTTTTGAACAACCTCCTCCTCCATTTCTATTCTTTCTCCCACAGGAACAGGGACTTCGGAACAAGCAACCACAAACACTCCAATCAAAATGGGAACAATTAGCCTTTTAGCAATCATGGATTGAAATTAACAAAAAGTAAATGGAATTCGGTGAAATACAACTTTCTCCTTAAATTCGCCGCAAAATTGATTTTATGCCAAGTATCTCTCGCAAGGCTGTAACAATGCCCGAGTCACCTATTCGTAAATTGGTTCCTTACGCTGAAAAAGCAAAGGCACAAGGAAAGAAGGTTTACCACCTGAATATTGGTCAACCTGATATTGAAACGCCACAAGTTGCGTTGGACGCGATTCGAAACTTCGATGAATCAGTGATCGAATACAGCCATTCGGCAGGATTTCAATCATACAGAGATAATTTGGCGGCCTATTACCAAAAAGTGGGGATTGATGTTTCTTCTGAAGACATCATGATCACCACAGGAGGATCGGAAGCGCTTAGTTTTGGATTCATGTCAACGTGTAATCCAGACGATGAAGTGATTATTCCTGAGCCGTTCTACGCGAACTACAATGGATTTGCTGTAGCGGCAGGATTAAATGTAGTGCCCGTAACGGCGAACATCAATGATGGATTTGCCTTGCCTCCAGTGGAAGAATTCGAGAAGAAAATTACGCCGAAAACCAAGGCGATTGTGATTTGTAATCCAGGAAACCCTACGGGATATTTATACTCGCAAGAAGAATTGGAGAAGCTACGCGATATCGTGAAGAAGCATGATTTGTTCTTGTTTGCTGATGAAGTGTACCGCGAGTTTTGTTATGATGGAGCGACGCCTTTTTCTGTGATGAATTTGGAAGGAATCGAAAACAATGTAATCATGATTGATTCGGTTTCGAAGCGTTACTCGATGTGTGGAGCACGAATTGGTGCCATCGTTTCGAAAAACAAAGAAGTGATGACATCTGCATTGAAATTTGGACAAGCGCGATTATCCCCTCCAACAGTTGATCAAGTTGCTGCAGAGGCTGCATTGAAAACACCTCAATCGTACTTCGATAACGTAGTTGAAGAATACGTGGAGCGTCGAAATATCATGGTAGACGGATTGAACGCCATCGAAGGCGTATTTTGCCCAAAACCAAGCGGAGCATTTTACTGTGTGGCACAATTTCCAGTCGATAACACAGAGCGTTTCTGTCAATGGTTGTTGGAAAGCTTCGAATACGAAGGAGCAACAGTAATGATGGCACCAGCGAGTGGATTCTATTCAACCGAAGGTTACGGAACTCAGGAAGCCCGAATCGCTTACGTATTAAACAAAGAATCGCTGAAGAAAGCGGTAAAATGTTTGGAGGAAGCGTTGAAGGTGTATCCAGGTAGGACTTTTTGTTAGGTTGATTATCCGAGTACTGATTGTTCGATCGTCTGATTTTCCGATTTTCTGATTTTCTGATTTTCTGATTTTCCGATACGGTAGTTAGGAGATCAGATTTTGGATGGTTCGGGGATATTGATCGTCAGATTTTTCTACGAGGTGGATCTGTTTATCGTTTCCTTTATTTTTCCAGAAGGAAAGTGTTGTACATTATAGCTTCAAAAGCCTCAGGAGGATCATTACCTCGGATAAACTATCGGCTGAGTACAAAGCAATACTATTAGATAATGATGAGTACGTAGAAGCTACGGATTTTATCAAAAATTAAATCCCTATTGCTTCGAGAGTTCTTCCTTCTTTCTCTCTTCCGGCTTTTGGTAGCCAATAAAAAGGTTAATCCAAATGATTTTCGATAATGCGTACATGTATGGCGTCAAGACAACCGACGAAACTGCCACGATGGTCACTTGCATTCCCGTTGACATCTGCGGAAACCACAGGTTAAACGACACCCAAAGCGTAACGAATAATGCTACTCCGAGCGCATAGGAAACATACATTGCGCCCTGGAAGAAACCGAGTTCTCTTTCGTATTTCAATCCGCAATTGGAACAATGTTCGTGCGTATTCCCTGCATTCTTTAAATCGTATGGATGTGAAACAAAGAAATCTCCCTCTTGACAGCGAGGACATTTCATTCTGAAAATACTATAGAGTTTTGAACCCTTTCCGATTAATTTTGCCATCTGATTGTCGTTTATACAAAGATACGTCCTTAAATGGAGCTAGAATGTAATTTTTGTTACTCAATTCAACGGAATAGAAGGATTTTTCTCAGTTGAACTCAAGCAAAGATTATTCGCAATCTGAACCAGAATGACAGCAATCCATTTTCACTGGCGCTTGTATTTCATTATCAACTTGTTGCCCTTGCCCTTCATCTACTTCGGTAGCCGTTGGAACAGAAATTCGAGGACTTACAAATGGAATACCCAAGTTCATTCCTCGCAATGCGATCATCAATCCTACAACCGTTAAAAAATATGGAATCGTTCGATTTAACTTTTTACGTGTTTCCACGCCAATTTTGTTCGACATAAATGGAATAAAAATCATTACAGGAAGCGTTCCTACTCCAAAAGCGACCATTGCCAGCGAGCTGGACACCAAACTATCGGCGAGTAAAGCATTCAACAACGCTACGTATACCATTCCACAAGGCAGCAAACCATTGATTGCTCCAAAAGCAAACAAGCGGAATCGCGATTTAGATTTCATTGATTTCCCCATTAACTTTTGGATTCCAGATTGAATTCCAAACGGATTCGACACGTGCGGAAACCATACTTTCAATTGCTTTCTCCAGGCGAAGATCACAAGCGCAATTCCAGCCAAAATACTGAGCCATTGAAGCACACCAAACACTTGGATCGTTACTCCGAGCAGTCCAAAAAGGACTCCGAGCAATCCATACATTAACGTACGCCCAAGGTTGTACTGGAGGGTTCCTCCTAAAATCGTCCAATTATTGGAACGGTTCAAAGGAAGTACCATCGCGATAGGTCCGCACATTCCCAAGCAATGGAAATTGGACGCGAGTCCTAAAATTAATCCGGTGACGAGTATTGTTTCCATACTAAACGTATATTCGATCCTTCTGCAAGCACGCTTTTCCTTTTGAGAAATAACGGTATTCAATATTGTACACGCCAGGATGCAATTTATCCAATGGAATTTTCTCCATTCGTTTGTCTCCTACTTCGATCACAAAGTCCTGCGTTTTATCATTCGGACGATTGAAAAACACACTGACATCGGTAATAAATTGATTTGAGGGAATCTCTACCACGTAGCCATTCTCCTCTTTCGTCAATGCAATTTGCTCTTCGAGACCATTCGCACGATTCATCGCTTCCATTTCTCCGTCGTACGCTAAGTCAAGCTGATAATAATCTTCTGTATCGAGCTGGACATCATGTGACACCAACGATATTACTAGTGTGACAATAAACGCCATAAACGCAATCATTGCCATCATTAAACCTTTTCCCCAATTCATCTTCTTAGAATTTTAGATTAATGGACCAATCATTCTGGCCCGAACTCTTTCTATTTCCTTGCCGTTTCCATAAACGATCACATCAATATCTACTTTTCCATTCTTCAGGCGGTTGATCGGAACACTCATTACAAAGCGTTCTTTCATTTCTCCACCTCCTTTCAATATGAGTGAATCAACAACGACATCAATTTTTGCATCGGAATCCTCTGTTTTCAATTCAACATTGAATTTTTCCTTTGTCTTATTCGTCAGGTTGATTTCAAAAATATTTCCGATGTTCCCTTCTTTTGTCACGTGATGCGTTGTTCCACGCTGACGCAAAATTTTTGCTTCAAAATCACTTCGTGTAACAAGTAGAACAATCAGAACGCCCATCAAAGCAATCAGCAAGGCTGTGTATGCTTTCACTCTTCGGGTCCATTGGAAACGCGTTCCATTCTTAATTCCATTTTCAGAAACGAAGCGGATCAATCCTTTTTCCAATCCCACGGCATCCATCATGTGATCGCACTCATCAATACAGGCCGTACAGTTGACACATTCTAGTTGCGTTCCGTTACGAATATCAATTCCTGTTGGACAAACATTCACACATTGGTGACAATCGATACAGTCTCCTTTTCCCGTGGCAGCGCGATCCTCATTTTTACGGAATTTCGCTCTTCCTTCTTCTTTTTCACCTCGTACGTGGTCGTATGCCACAACCATTGAGTTTGGATCTAAAAGCACTCCTTGAAGTCGACCGTATGGACAAATAGTTGTACACACTTGCTCTCGCAATCGACTGAATACCATATAGAAAACCGTGGTAAAAATTACAATTGCGATAAATCCTCCGTAGTGCTCGCTGAAGGTACCTGTTTGGATACTCCACAATTCATCAGAACCGATAATGTATGCCAAGAAGGTATTTGCGATTAGGAAAGATATCAACCAGAAGATCGTATGTTTTAGCAAACGTTTTCTGATTTTTTCGCCATTCCAAGGAGCCGCAGCCAATTTTTTCTGTCGTGTCCAATCCCCTTCAATCCAGTATTCAATTCGACGGAAGACCATCTCCATGAAAATTGTTTGAGGGCAAACCCATCCGCAGAACAGGCGACCATAAATAATTGTAAAGAGAATAATTGATACAATTCCAATCACAAATGCAATCGCGAATAAGTACAGATCTTGCGGCCAAAATATCTTTCCGAAGATGACGAACTTACGTTCGATAACATTAAAGAGAAGTAACTGCTCACCTCCCACTTTTATGTGTGGAGCGGCGAAGAGAAAGATCAACAGTACGTAGCTCACGATCTTCCTGTAATTGTAAAACCTACCTGAAGGTTTCTTTGGGAAAATCCATTTTCTACTTCCGTCCTCCTCTACTGTAGCAATCCGGTCGCGGAATGCTTCTTCCTGGTGTTCTTCCTCTTCAATCATCTCTCACTTATTTTGTTTCAATCATTCATCTTCCTCAATGATATCTCCTTGAGGTGCATTTCCTTCCGCATATGGCAAGGACATTACGAACGAAGCAACTTGTTGTATCTCAACTGGGTTCAGTTTAGACTCGTGTTCAGGCATCTTGTTGTTTGGAGATCCTGCACGAATTGTTTTGTAGATACTTGCAATGTCGTAACCATAAATCCAAGACTTATCCGTCAAGTTTGGTCCAATGTTACCTTCACCATTTGCGGAGTGACAGGTTACACAGTTCGCTTCGAATAGCTTTTTACCTGCTGTAAGATCTGCTGCATCGGTCATTTGAACAGCGTTTGTTTCATCGATGTTCATTGCCATTGCTTTCAGGTATGCTTCTTTTTCAATTTCAGCTTGCTTTACTTCTTTTTCGTAGGCTTCAATCTGTAGATCAGAAGTACCTAAAATATGGTAGTTGAAGATGTAGATTATACCAAAAATGATCGTTCCGTAGAACATCCACACCCACCATGGCGGCAAGTTGTTGTCCAACTCTCGGATTCCATCGTACTCGTGGTGCAACAAGATTGTTTCCTCATCTTCGATGGCCACAGCATCCGTAAGGATTTTGTTCACCTTCGTTACCACCGCATCTTCTTTGATTTCCTCTGGCGTTTTCTCCTCAGTCACCATTGATACGAAGTTGTTGAACAATCTTCTCATGTAGAGCAATACACCCACTAACAAGACATTGAATCCAACTAATGCATACAAGTCCGAATTTTCAACTAATAACCAAGGCTGTCCATCAACCGCTTCTCCTGGCTGAAGGAAATCGAGGGCGTTACTGCTATTTGCAATAAAGGTAGTTCCAATAATTACCAAGACTAGATTTTTCAATCCTCCAGACTTGCTGTCCTCGTCGCTCTCAGTTTCTGCAGGATTCATCTTCGCGAATCGCTCCTTGAAGTAATCCGAACCAATGAATCGTTTAATCGCACCTGACATCATAGCAATTGCGATAAGCAAAATAATCGCTGTGATCACCAATGCATAGAACACAGTTAGGTTGGTTTCGTAGTTTGGAAGAAGAACAACCTCCGGTTCTGCAGTGCTTGTTGGATCTGCTTTCTCGTCTGCCACAGGTGGCGTCCAATTATCAACGAAGTCCAAGATCGCATCTACATCTGCGTTCGTTACTACTTGAGGAGACATCACACTTGCGTCGTAATCTTTAATAGCCAAAGCCATTTGGCTCTTTCCACCGTCGATGAGTGTTTTCGAGTTTTTCACCCATTCGTACAAAAGGTCTGCTTCTCCAGCGTCAGCCCATTTTTGTTTTACTCCTTTTAAGTTAGGACCTGTCATGTCTCCACCGAGCTTGTGACATGTACTACACTTTGCTTTAAACAAAGCTTCACCATCTTGAGCGAAGATTCCTCCGCTGTTGATCCATAGAATGAGGATGACTAAATATTTCAATCTCGTTTTCATACTCGTTTATTTTTCAAGCGGGTGCTTAGGTTCAACATTATTGTCCTCTTCGAAAGGAAGTGCGCTTAGCTCTTCCACTCTTGACTTCTTCATTCGAGCAACATAGGTAAACATCACTACGAAAAAGATGACAAAGATGAGTAGTGAAATGATCGGGTAAATATCGATCCCATCTATTTCTGTCATATTATGTTTGATATATCGTAACATAGTTCCTGTGTTATTTCGTTAGTGTATCGTTTTCAACTTGCGTTTCTGTCTCCACAAGTTCTGCTTCTTTCTCTTCAGGAGCCATCTTCTTGATATCGGTTCCTAATCGTTGTAAGTAAGCAATTACAGCAATGATTTCTTTGGTTTTTAGATCATTCACAAGCTGCTCTTTGTTCATGCTCGCTTTCAAATCATCCGTTGTACTGTTCAACAAATCGTTGATGATATCCTCAGCGATTGGCAAGGCCTGTTCGTGCATGTCTGCAACTGCTCTTTGGTCATAATCCTTACCGTATTCTTTTTCGTAAGGAACACCAAGCGTTTCCATTGCGCGAATTTTCGCTGGCATCAAGTCTGTATCGAAATCATCATCTTTCAACCAAGTATAGGCTGGCATCACGGTTCCGTCAGAAATATCTTTTGGTCGGAGCATGTGCTCGTAGTGCCAGTAGTTACTACGTTTTCCACCTTCTCTCGCCAAGTCAGGACCGGTACGTTTAGATCCCCATTGGAATGGGTGGTCGTACACAAACTCACCTGATTTCGAGTATTCTCCGTAGCGTTCTGTTTCGAAACGCAATGGACGAATCATTTGAGAGTGACAGTTGTAACATCCTTCACGAACGTAAATGTCACGTCCTTCCAATTCAAGTGGTGTGTAAGGTTTCACAGCAGAGATGTGCGGCACATTACTTTTCACGATAAGTGTTGGAATGATCTCCACGGCTCCACCAATAATGATCACAATTGTTGTGAAAATCATGAAACGAACTGGACGTCTTTCGATCGCACGGTGCCAGTACTCTCCACTCTTCACTTTTGCGTTTTTGGTTACGGCTGCTTCTGCAGGCTCATCTGCCAAGAAGTTTCCAGATTTCGCGGTTTTAATGAGGTTGTAGAACATCATAATGGCTCCAGAGATAAACAAGATCCCTCCGATTGCACGAAGAACGTAGTATGGTTCAAGTGCTGTTACTGTCTCCAAGAATTCTGGGTGAGCGAGGTTTCCATCTTCTTTGAAATCTTGCCACATCAATCCTTGCATGAATCCAGCGATGTACATTGGAATGGCATATAGAATAATACCCAAGGTTGCAATCCAGAAGTGTTGATTCGCCAACTTCTTAGAGTACAATTTTACGCGGAACATTTTAGGGAACAACCAGTAAAGCATACCGAAGGTAAGCATACCGTTCCATCCCAATCCTCCGACGTGAACGTGTGCAATTGTCCAGTCAGTAAAGTGAGAGATTGAGTTAACGTTTTTCAAAGAAAGCATTGGACCTTCGAATGTTGACATACCGTAAGCGGTTAAGGCAACAACCATGAATTTCAACATTACGTCATCACGTACTCTATCCCAAGCTCCACGAAGTGTCAACAATCCGTTCAACATACCTCCCCAAGAAGGAGCTATCAACATCACAGAGAAAACAACTCCTAAACTTTGTGCCCAGTCCGGCAATGAAGTATACAACAAGTGGTGTGGTCCCGCCCAAATATAGATAAAGATCAATGCCCAGAAGTGAATAATCGAAAGTCGGTACGAGTATACCGGACGATTGGCCGCTTTTGGTACAAAGTAGTACATCAATCCAAGGTAAGGCGTTGTTAAGAAGAAGGCCACAGCGTTGTGTCCGTACCACCACTGAACAAGTGCATCCTGTACCCCAGCGTACGCTGAGTAACTTTTAAAGAATGATACTGGAAGTTCGAATGAGTTAAAAATGTGCAACACGGCAACCGTTACGAATGTCGCAATGTAGAACCAAATGGCTACGTACAAGTGCTTCACTCTTCTGTTCAAAATGGTTGCAAACATGTTCCATCCCCAAACTACCCACATGATAGCGATAAGGATGTCAATCCACCACTCGAGCTCGGCATATTCTTTACTTGCCGTAATTCCGAATGGAAGTGTTAACACAGCACATACGATGATGAACTGCCATCCCCAGAAGTTGATGTAACTCAATTTGTCGCTCCACATTCTCGTTTTGAGCAATCGTTGCAAGGAGTAATAGACTCCCGTAAAAATTCCGTTCCCCACGAATGCGAAAATCACTGCGTTGGTGTGCAGTGGTCGAATACGTCCGAACGAAAGATATCGGAATCCTAGGTACTCATTAAAAAAATTGGGAAACGCTAATTGCAACGCGGCAATAATCCCAACAAGCATCCCGATAATCCCCCATATGATGGTGGCATAGGCGAAATACTTTACGATTTTGTTATCGTAACTAAACTTTTGTACTTCCATCGTCTTCTAAGTAATTTGGTTGTTCATTGTTTTCATCATCAAAGAGAATTCTAATTGATGGTGTATGATCGTCTTCAAATTGACCATTCTTCGTGGCCCACAAGAAGGAGACTAAGAAGAAGAGTGCAATGATCAGACTCACGATTAACATCAAATAGATAATTCCCATAGTACAAAGCAACCCAGAATTTGATGCATTTTATATGACACATGTTACTGTAAAACCTGATTTATGTCATGTTTTTTGAAATCCCCATAAAACGGGGATTATCTCACTTTCTGAAGTGAATAAATACAGTGCTGATAATCACAATAGATATAGAACTAATGGGCATTAAAACCGCCGCAACAAGTGGGGTTAAATTTCCAGTAATTGCAAACCCCAATCCGACAATATTGTAGAAAATAGAGAAAGCCAAGCAGATTCTTAAGACTGTTTTTGCAAAATTACTTGTTACCAAAATCGAGGTCAATTTGTGCAACTTATTTGCTTCTAAGATTCCATTAGAATTGGGTGAAAATTGGAACACATCTTCCGAAATAGCAATTCCGACATCTGCCTTCGCCAAGGCACCCGAATCGTTTAATCCATCACCTATCATCATGACGTGTTTTCCTTGCTCTTGAAGTTGTTGCGTATAGGCGAATTTGTCCTCAGGTGATTGCTTAAACAAACAGTTTTCCAGCGACGGGAATGCTTCTCGCATCATTTGCGCATCTTTCTCCGAATCTCCTGAGAGCACGTGAACCGTGTAGTTTGACGTTAAATCTGCCATCATGCTTTCCAGTCCATCACGTAACTCCGAAGCGAACATGAATTTCCCTCTTACTTCTCCGTTTATGGAGATAAAGGTTCCATCTTGAGCGTCGAGTCCCATAAATTTCGCACTTCCGATTTTGATGTGCTGATCCGACACCTGTCCCTCGATTCCTTGTCCAACGGATTCGTTGTAATTCTCAACTTCAACGTTCGAATCGATGCTCAAGTTCTTGTTTTTGATCCATTTAGCGATTGTCCGCGACAACACGTGCGTAGATGAATTGGACAAGATGAGGACACTTCCCCACTCCTGATCCGTCAGCATTCCGCCTTCAAACGTCACTTTTTCCTGGCTTCCTTTGGTGAGTGTTCCTGTTTTATCGAACACAATATCGGTAACTTCATTGATATCTTCGATGACCTCCGTATTCTGTAAATAGAGCCCAGAACGTCCCATTTTACGCATGGTATTACCGTAGGTAAATGGTCGAGACAAGGCAAGTGCGCACGGACACGCCACAATTAATACGGAAACGACTGTGGACACAATTCGATTGGTATCAATAAATGCCCACGAAATTGCCGCAATTGAGGCTACAATGATCACTCCCACCAAAAAGTAGGCGGATAGTTTATCCCATTTCTTCTGAGAAATAGTTCGTTCTTCGGAAACATTACTCGATTTATTCCACAAGTTCGCCAAGCGACTTCTTTCTGATTTACTTTTTGCCTGAAAGCGTGTTTTCGCTCCAATCAATCTTCCTCCAGCGTATACCAATTGCCCTTTTTTTACGGGGAAGTAGGACGCGTAATCACGATCGAAGGACAATGAACGATACGTCTTTCGTTGGAACCATTTCCCGATGAGCAAGAAGAAAATAAATCCAGCAAAGCTGTCCATGTATCCTGGACCTAAGCCAGAAAAAATATGGTAACAACTTTGTGCGTAGAGCGCGAGAATTCCCAAGGTAATTGGGACATCAATGTTGATTTGTTTGTATCGAATTGCTTTGAACGCCGACATATAATAGTCTCTTGCAGAATAAAGCAATACAGGAATAGACACGAAGAATGACAGATATGCCGTAAGCGATCGGAAACCTGCGGGAGCCTCATCAATTCCTAAATACTCTGGAAAGCTCCAAAGCATGATACTTCCAAATGCGAATCCTGCAACGCCCATTTGGTATAAAAAGGTCTTGTCTATTGATTTATTGACTTCTTTCTTTTCTTCGAAATTCGGTGGATATCCGATGCGATCGAGCAACAAGGCTAATTCGGGAAACGGAAATGATTTCTTAAAAGCGATGGTTGCTGTTCGTTCCGTGAAGTTCGTTTGACAACTGAGAATTCGAGGCTCAATTTTATGAATGTTCTCCAATAAATAGATACACGATGAACAATGTATCGCGGGGAGAAACAGTTTTACGTGAACAGAGTTCTCGTCTTCAAAATCGATGTAGCGTTCGCGAATTGCTGGCAGGTCAAGAAAATCGTAGCGATGTATATCCGAAGACTTCGGCTTCACCCCAGCTTGCTCTTCCATAGCGTAGAAAGAATTCAAGCCATTTTCATGGAGTAATTGATAAACGCTTTTGCATCCATTACAGCAAAATTTTTTATCTCCGAGTGAGTACCCTTTCCCGATTACATCATCCCCACAATGGTAGCAACTTTCGCTCATATTGTTCGTGAAAACACGCCTTCTTTCCTAGAGTTTGATTGTAAACTTCGATCGAAAATCATACACACATTGCGTACGAATGGAATTCCTGCTTCTGTAATTCTCAAGGTATTTCCTTCCATCTCTACCAATTGATCTTCCACCATTTCTCCGAGTTTCAGCAACACGTTTAAATAGAAGTCAAACGACTCTTGCTTCCCAATTTCTGTCTCAAAGTGACACATTAAATCGAGAATATGTTGCCGCACAATCAAATCATCTTCTGTTAACAAATGTCCTCTAAAAATAGGCAATTGTTCATTTTTTATCCCTTCTAAATACGCCTCTACGCTCTTCTTATTTTGTGCAAAACCAAACCAGCTATCAGAAATAGCCGACATTCCGAGTCCAATTAACATTGGTGTGTTTTGCGTTGTATACCCCATGAAGTTTCGATGAAGGTTCTTCGACAAAAAAGCAATTGCCAATGAATCCGTCGGAAGTGCGAAATGGTCCATTCCAATTTCTAAGTATCCTGCTTCAATCAGTTTTAACTTCGACTGTTCGTACAATTCACGTTTCACCTCTCCTGTTGGAAGATCATCTTCGTTGAATCCGCGCTGACCCGTACCTTTTACCCACGGAACATGTGCGTAACTGTACAACGAAATACGGTCTGGACGCAATTCCAAGGTTTTATCAACAGTAAATAAAATATCTTTCAAGGATTGTTTTGGCAAACCAAATACAAGATCATGACTGATGGAGTCGTACCCCATTTCCCGTGCCATATCATGCACTTTTTTCACCTGCGCAAAAGGCTGAATTCGGTGGATGGCTTTCTGCACCACAGGATTGTAATCTTGCACACCTAGGCTCAATCTTCTGAATCCCAATGCATGCAATTTTTCCAAATGCTCTTTTGACGTATTATTTGGATGTGCTTCAAATCCCATTTCAACTTCCGAAGGGTCAACTGTTTGGTCTTCGAGAAGTGCCTTTACCAATCGAACCAATTCATCCGCCGCAAAAAAAGTAGGTGTTCCACCTCCAAAGTGAAGTTCTTTAATTTGAGCACCTGCGAGCCCACGCTCTTTGTACAAGCTCCACTCTTTAATCACCGCATCGATATAAGGCTCTTCAACTGCGTGATTTTTCGTAATTCGCTTGTGACATCCACAAAACGTGCATAAACTCTCGCAATACGGTAAATGAACATAAACACTCACCTCATCACTCTGGAAATGAGACTGATTCCTTTGAATGGTATCCAACCAATCTTTACTCTGTAAAGGATCGTTTTTCCAATAGGGAACAGTAGGATACGAAGTATACCTTGGACCGGGAACATCGTACTTACGAATAAGCTGCGCACGTTTATCAGAATTCATAGACCAAATGTAGTTCCTTGGTTTCTGCAAAAAAATGACCTAAATCATACTTCTTAAAAAAAGTAAAATCACTACTTTTGATAGAGAAAACGAATTGACCGAAAATGTTGGAAAAATCACACAAGCACATCACGTGTAAAAATTGTTTATCACGCAAGGATTCCCTACTCTGTTCTATGACGGGTGAAGATTTGGAGAAGGTAGACTCCAGCAAATCATGCTCGTATTTCAAAAAAGGTCAACCTTTGTTTATCGAGGGTGGTTTACCCCGTGGTGTTTTCTGCATCAATGAGGGAAAAGTGAAAGTTTATTCTCGTGGAGAAGAAGGAAAAGAACAGATTATACATGTAGCTACATCTGGGGAAATTGTTGGTTTCCGCGCCATGTTTAGTGGAGAACCGTACTCCGTTGCTGCAAATACATTGGAAGAAAGCAATATCTGTTTCATTTCTAAAGATGATTTTCTTGATCTGGTAGATACCAATGCTAATTTGAGAAATGGAATTCTTCGCGAACTTTCGAAAGAACTGGCAGATCGTGCTTCTTTCATCAAAAATATGGCTCAAAAATCAGTAAGAGAGCGCCTTGCTGCTGCCCTTTTGATTTTGGACGATATCTACGGAGAGAACTTCATCAACTTATCGAGAGAAGATTTGGCCAACTTCGTTGGAACAGCGACCGAAACCTTAATTCGTTTACTGAAAGATTTCAAAGACGACGGTTTTGTTACGACGCACGTACGTAAAATTGAAGTATTGGACAAAGAAGGTCTAATCCGATTGGCTGGAGTATAAGAGTTACTTTTTCATTCTCATCTCATTTTTTGAACCCTTTCTCTTCATTGTTGTACTGAGCCAAAACAGTCCTCATGAAGAAAATCATTTCATCTATACTCAGCATCGCTTTTGTGAGTGCAGCCTTGGCTCAAGGAACACCACCATCCGACAAAAAAGTACAAGTTGCGATTCTTTTTGACACGTCGAATAGCATGGACAACCTGATCGACCAGGCAAAATCGCGTATTTGGAACATTGTCAATGAAATTAGTGAATTACGTTTCGAAGGGGAATTACCCATCATGGAATTCTCCTTGTACGAATACGGAAATGATGGACTTGATAAAAAAGACAATTATTTACGTCAGGTATTGAACTTCACCTCAGATTTAGACGATCTTTCTCAGAAGATGTTTGCCTTAAGAACCAACGGAGGAAGTGAATATTGCGGTGCTGTTATTCAGAAAGCATTGGATGATCTCGCTTGGACAAATAACCAAGACGACCTCAAAATGATTTACATCGCTGGGAATGAAGAGTTCGACCAGGGAAAAATTGATTACCGAAAAGCGTGTACAAATGCTAAGAGTAAATCCGTTTATATCAACTCTATTTTTTGTGGAGGTTATGACGAAGGCGTACGCATGAAATGGTTTGATGGAGCTGATTGTTCAGGAGGAGATTTCTTCAACATTGATGCGAACAAAGAAATCGTTCACATTCCAACTCCTTACGATAAAGAAATTCAACTGTACAACGATTCACTCAACAGCACCTACTATGGTTATGGAGTTGAAGGTATTCGCAAGAAGGAAATTCAAATGAGCGAAGATCTAAATGCTGGTGTCATGAGCACTTCCGTTGCTACCGAGCGAAGCATTTCAAAATCGAAAAAAGGCGTGTACAAAAATGCATCATGGGATTTGGTAGATGCAGTAGAAGAAGGAAAAGATATTGAGGAGATTGAGGAAAAAGAACTTCCAGAAGAATTCAAAAACAAAACCACAGAAGAAAAATTGGCTCTTATTGAAGCGAAAAAAGAGGAACGCGAAAACTATCAAGCGAAAATCCGTGAATTGGCTCTTTTGCGCGAAAATTACATCGCCGACGAAAAAAAGAGACGTGTAGAACAGGGAGAAGAAGTAGATGATTTCGGTTCCTCTGTGAACCAAAGCATTGAAAAACGCGCAAAATCGATTGGTTTTGTAAAAGAAGCTAACACTCCAGAGTAGTATAGTGTTGCAAATTTCATGTTTGATGAACCTTGAGGTTCAGAGTCTGTCTTCGGGCAGACTTTTTCGTATCTTGTAATTATGTCTGCAACCTTTACCTCAAAAATTGAGCACCTCGACAAGTTAAAAATGTCGTATATCTCCGTTTCCGACGAAATCCTTGAAAGTTTTATGGAAGAAGGCGACAAACTGTTATATAACCAACGTTTCAATGTCACGATCAACAATGAGGTTACCTGGCAAGGTGGTACTGTTTCACTTGGAAATAATACTGCTTACATAACATTCTCCAAGGCGCGAATGAAAAAGATTGGCGTTACACTGGGAGACACCGTCACGGTTCACCTCGAAAAAAATCGTTCCGAATATGGATTCGATGTCCCTGAAGAATTCGAAGAAGTATTGCGGCAAGATCCACATGCCAATGAACGGTTCAGCAAACTCCCCAAGGGAATGCGAAGAGGAATTATCTACATTGTTCTTCAACTAAAATCAAGTGAAAAACGCATTGAAAAGAGTCTTTTCTTCATGGAAAACCTAAAACGAGCTCCGGAGAAAGTAACCATGCGTCATCTACTTGGTAAAGATTTGCTTTAAGAATTAACTACTTTTGCCCAAAGTTCGATTTCCATTTATGAAAACTCCCCAAGAAATTGTTGCTAGAACTCCAAATCGGACGGAAGTAAGAACAAGTTCACTCTTCTTTTTGCTGACGTTTTCTGCAATCTTATTCCTGACGACATCATCGTGTAAAAAAGACGCTGGTATCGTTGAAACTCGATTAGCGGTGTCCAAAAAAGACTGCTCAATTCCCACCAATTATGACATCGTTGAATTCAGCGTTGTAAATAAGAGTCTATGTTTCGCTATTGGAAAGAGTGGAAACAACATGAAAATTTTTAAAACAGCAGATGGCGGGACATCTTGGTTGGAACTTCCTCTTCCTAATGGCGTCGTCTCCCAATACGAAATGGACGTACAATCGATTGTGTTTTTCGATGAAAACAATGGCGCCTTCACAGCAAATAACGAAGCCTACAGGACTTACGATGGAGGGCAAACATGGACAACTATCTTGACAACCGATTACACTGGAAATAACTCGATCTACGACTTTTGTTTTGTTGGTAAAAATGAAGCTGGCGAAATGATTCTTGCAGAGTCCAACGAAAACGCATGGTACGATAACCACATTGTCACCTCACTTCCTTCTAGCGCAGACTATACAATAGTTCATCATTTTCCTCATTCTGGAATACATCCTGACTATTGCAACTACAGCAATGGAAGACTTCACTATTTAACTCGAAATTTCAACTTTTGGGATGGTGAGATCCACATCTATGACTTCAACACGAACGACATGGAAACTTGGGATATTATCGGAAATATTCCCTTGGATGTTCATCATGCAGATGGCAAAACCGTTATCGTGACAGAATACGGTAAAATCTATTTTCACAATTGGTATTCAAATGACTGGAATGTTTCGAGTTACAATTTTCACGATCATGATTATACAGCGATCGATTATGTGAACGACTTTTATATTGCTGTGGCGCAATCAAGCATTTCAACTAATTACACGGGTGTGTGGGAAGAGGCATTAGACGACAGCGGCAATGGCCATTCAGAGTATTTTATGCAAGTACAAAAAATTGACGATAAGAGCGTCTATATTTCCGGAAAGCAAGGACTTTTTATTCAAGCTACTTTTAAATGAGACGTTTATTTTTTATCCTGGTTCTGCTAAACGCATATACCTCATTCGGCCAAGTAGACAAATTCAAGTATCATTTTGACCTATCCTTTGGATTTGTACAATATAACTACGACAAAATTGAAAACTCAGGATACGGTTTTTCCAGCGTACAATGGAATGATACGGTTCATTCGCTGAATTTTGATCATAACTACAAGACATATCTTGGATTAAATGCTGTAGTTCACGCAGGTTTACACATTCCTATCGTAAAGGGTAACATGTTCAGCACAGGAATACGTCCGAAAGTTGGAATTGGAAGACTCTTCCAGATTGCACCGTCCCCTCGGAATCACACCGATATTTATGGTTATGAAGAGGAAGATAGTGATCGGATTACCTCGGTTACACTAGATGCTACACTTTGTTGGTACCTCCGCTACAACTTATTCGTCAACCATTTTCAACGAAGTCATATCACCTTATTAGCGGGATACCGATTTGTAAATACACACGACAACTACAAAACCCCTATTCTATCTGCTGAATATGGAAAAGAAAATTGGTCCATCGGAGCCTACGCCCATCTTTTTAAAATGGAATACTATCGACAATATAACACTGGCGCCATTGATGTAGCGAAAAGTCATTACGAATGGGGACTCACGCTCAACCTATTATTGGACCGTAAAGAAAAGCCGAAAAAGGAAGCAAAAAAGAATTAACCTACTGGATTACTAGGGAAAAGCATCCACATCCATCCATTTCCAAAAAGAACCCCAAAGAATTGGCTATATTTGCCGAAAATTTGATACCGATGGCAATTTATCTTGACAATGCAGCAACAACTCCTATTGCTCCCGAGGTAGTAGAAGCGATGATTCCAGTTCTCAATAATAGTTTTGGAAATCCATCTTCGACCCATTCTTTTGGTCGTGAAACAAAAGCGCTGATTGAAACATCACGTCGATCCATTGCGAAACACCTTAATTGTCAACCTTCCGAAATCATTTTTACTTCAGGAGGAACGGAAGCCGACAACATGGCACTTACATCTGCTGTTGTACATTGCGGTGCCGAGCACATCATTACCTCTGAAATCGAGCACAAAGCTGTTGTTTGCACAGCAGATGCATTGAAAGCTCAGCGCAATGTGAAAGTTTCCTACGTGAAATTGGCGAAAGACGGAACTGTTGACCTTAACGACTTGGAACGTTTACTTCAAGAAGATAAAAAGGCAATTGTTTCTTTGATGCACGCCAATAACGAAATTGCCACCTTGCTTCCATTGAAAAAAGTGAGTGAGTTGTGCAAAAAATACAATGCTTGTTTTCACTCAGATACTGTTCAAACGATGGGGCACTATCCCTTCGACTTACAAGAACTAGGCATTGACTACATTACCTGTGCTGCCCACAAATTTCATGGACCGAAAGGAGTAGGATTTTTATACGTGAATAAGAACACAAAATCAGAAGCATTGATTCATGGAGGTGCACAAGAACGTGGACTTCGCGGAGGAACAGAAAACGTATACGGAATTGTAGGATTGGCCAAAGCAATGGATTTAGCCTACGCTGATTTACCAGCGCATCAAGAGCACGTTCAAGGACTCAAAAGCTACATGATTTCGCAACTTAAAGAGCTATTTGAAGACATCGAGTTTCACGGAGATATTCGCCCTGAATCTTCATTATACACAGTATTGAATGTTTGCTTTCCACGCACGGAAAAAGCAGGAATGCTCTTGTTTACGCTCGACTTGAAAGGCATTGCCGTTTCGGGAGGAAGTGCCTGTTCGTCTGGTGCATCAGTTGGATCGCACGTACTAACAGGAATTGATGCGGACATGACCCGTCCAAACGTACGTTTCTCATTTTCAAGGTACACCACGAAGGAAGAAATCGATTTCGCATTGGAGCAAATTCGCGTTGTTTTCGAGAAAACGCTCGCTTAGTCCTTTTTAATATTGTAACTTAGTTACATGCCAAGCCAACAATTTCATATTGTTATTGCCAGTTCATGGT
>PDWJ01001211.1_pt1 | contig 32872 bp, 27 predicted proteins | sample 1430881 | NCBI WGS metagenome assembly PDWJ01 (sample SAMN01162460, study PRJNA174530) | Oral metagenome, whole genome shotgun sequencing project. | biome: Marine environment; feature: Marine mammal; material: Swab sample of the gingival sulcus; isolation source: swab sample of gingival sulcus...
ATACCACAGAAAGCCCCCAATGCTTGACCATGAGTACCTGGACAAAATCTGTGAAATTCCGCTTGCGGTATCGGCCTGCCCCACTGCGGCCATCAAACCTTCCAAACAAACCCTGGCAGATGGGACCAAAGTAAAATCTGTTGCAGTTAATAACAGCCGCTGCATGTACTGCGGCAACTGCTACACCATGTGCCCCTCCATGCCTTTGGCAGATACTGAAGGTGATGGTATCGTACTGATGGCTGGTGGTAAAGTTTCTAACAGAATCACTGATCCCAAGTTCTCCAAAGTTGTTGTGGGCTTCCTGCCCAACGAAATGCCCCGCTGGCCGTCCATGACTGCTGCCATCAAGAGAATTGTTGAAGCTTACGCTGCCGGTGCCAACAAGTACGAACGCGTGGGTGACTGGGCGGATAGAATCGGATGGGAAAAATTCTTTGAAGTTTGTGAACTTGAATTCACCCATCATCTTATCGACGACTTCCGTCAGCAGGCTTACATGAGTTGGCGTCAGTCTACTCAGTTCAAATTCTAATTTGGGCTTGAATACGTGCAGTAAATAAAACAGGATGAGCCGGAGGATAGTGTTGTCCGCCGGCTCATCCCTTTCACATTAAAGGAGAAAACCATGAGCGAACTTCTTGATAATCCAGAATCGGCACGGGAAGCGGTTGTTGACTGGCTGACCAAAAAATCAAAATCCAAAACCAAATTTTACATCAAAGATTTCTACAAAATTTTTCCCGATGATAAACCCAGAATGATTAAAAAAGTTGTCAACAAAATGGTTGAAGATGGCATCTTAGAGTTCTGGTCTTCCGGCTCTACTACCATGTATGGTCTGAAGGGTGTTGGCATCCAGCACAGTTCCGAAGGCGAAGAATAGAAAGCTACGTCGTTCATGTGTCACAGTTGGGGAAATGTCCCTGGAGTTGTTATTGCCGGACTCAGGGGTGGTTCGGGCAAGACAATTATATCCCTTGGGATCACTGCAGCATGGCGGGCGACGAATATCAAGGTCTCCCCTTTCAAAAAGGGACCCGATTATATTGACGCCGGCTGGCTGTCCAAGGCAGCCGGTCACCCCTGTTACAACCTGGATACCTATCTTTGTGACAAAGATGTGGTCCGGGACTCCTACCTTAAACATACCCAACATTTCGATATTGCTGTGGTTGAAGGCAACCGCGGGCTTTACGATGGTATTGATATTGATGGCACCACCTCTACGGCGGAATTGGCCAAGCTGTTGAAGCTGCCGGTGCTGCTGGTGATGGATTGCACGAAAAGTACCCGGACGATGGCAGCCCTTCTCATGGGGTGCATGCAGTTTGATCCAGATATCAATATCTGCGGTGTGATACTCAATCGAGTGGCAGGAAAACGGCACGAAAAAAAAGTAAGAACCAATATCGAAAAGTTCTGCGGTGTGCCCGTGTTCGGTGCCCTGCCCAAATTAACCGCAGAAGACTTTCCTGAACGGCATATGGGGCTGGTAACATCAGAAGAACACGCGTTCTCAGACAAGGCTCTTGAGGATGCCAGACATGTGGCCATGACGTATATTGATCTGGACGGCCTTTATGATACGGTCACTGCCGCATATGAAACAAATAAGGGGTCACAAAATTCTATTAGTGAGACCACTTTTGATGCGGTAAACGTTGATCCAGAGAACGTGACCATCGGCGTTGTCCGTGACTCGGCCTTTCAGTTTTATTATCCTGACAATATTGAGGCCTTAGAAAACCTAGGGGCCAGGATTGTTTTTATCAGCCCTTTGACACAAGAGACGATTCCAGATGTTGATGCCATCTACATGGGGGGGGGATTTCCAGAAACCCATGCGGCGCAATTGGCCGATAATAAGGCATTTAAGGAACAACTGAAGGTGTTGTCAAACAAGGGGCTTCCCATTTATGCGGAATGCGGCGGATTCATTTTTCTGGGGGAAAGCATAGATCTCAAGGGGCGAATCTATCCCATGTCCGGTATATTGCCGGTGCGTTTTGGATTGTCAAAAAAACCCCAGGGCCACGGTTACACTGAGGTTGAAGTGGTTCACGAAAATCCATTTTACCAATGTGGAGAACGCCTTAAAGGGCATGAATTCAGATATTCCCGCATTCTTTCCATTGATTCTGCGGCCCGGGAGATGGCCTTTAATATGGAACGGGGCAAGGGGATTGTCGACAAAAAAGACGGCTTTTTCAAAAATAATACTTTAGGGACTTACACCCATATTCATGCGTTGGGCTCTCCCTCATGGGCCCCCTCTCTGGTCAATAGCGCCAAAGCGTTTAAGGCTTCAAAGTGATCACTGAGTGCGAACTCCTGATCTGTATTAAAAATTTTTCGTTTGGCAGTTGTGGATCTGGCGATATTGGTGAAAACGATAAAGTCATCCCAATCAGCTAAGAATTTTTCCCGTCAATACATGGGAACGCCATGGACACTGGTGCTGCGATGTTGGGTTTAAAGCCGGTTATCGAATTGGTGTGTCTATCATGAATTGAGGGTAACATGAAAATAACTATCTGGATCGCTTAGCGATCCAGATAGTTGGCGTGTGTCGGGCTATTTACCAGAGAGGCTTTTCAGTTTATCTTTTACCGTCTTAAGCTCCTGGGTCAAGGCCTCAGCATGACGGCTGAGCTGCGCTTTGGTTGTGGGAACGCTGCCATTGGCTGGCGCCGATGACACCTTTCGGTTTCCGAGTCCAAATCCTCTGCCGCATCCTCGATTTCGTCCGAATTGGGTGCTGGAACCAGACCTTCGACCGAATCCGGTACCTTGACCCTGCTCAAATCGGGCGTTGTCAGAAATACATCTTCCTTGTCTTTTTCCTGTCATGGATCCCATATTGTCTGGGCCTTTTCGATTAAAACCTGGCATCCTCCTCCTCCTTTAGGCCTGTGACCAGAATGATCCTGGGCCTTACTTCATTAGATTCTGTTTTCGGCGCCCTTGTCGCCTGCCTCTACCCATACCCCGGCCCCGCATTTCATAGCAGCCGCCTTGAACTGTGAGGCGCTTGGCGGTCACCAAAGATTGGGCAATTTTGAATCGGGCTGCCTTGAGTATCCGGCCAACGGTCTGGCGGGAGACTCCCATTACCGCGGCAACCCCTGCCTGATCATAATTTTCGTAGTCAATAAGTTTGACGGTCTCAAATTCCTCAAGTGTAAGAATAATTTCCCCGGTCTCTTGGATGCCCTGGGGTTTAAATCCTTTGACCATGGGCTTTTCAGATATACATCTTGGTCGTTTGGGTCTCGGCATATTATTTCCTTTTATGATCGTTTGACCATTATAATAGGCCTGGTTTTAATAGGTGTCAAGAAAATAATGATCATTTGATCAAAATTTAACACACCCCTAAAGACAATGGTCCGAGTCCATTTAATCCGCTGTAACGTATTGAATTTTTTTATTTCCCTTTAAACTTGTCCAGATTTAAAAAGGGCAGAGGCGTGGACGCATCGGGATCCATGATGATGAGGTGGTTCCCCTGCTGCAGGTCTTTGAGAACCTTCATGCTTTCTAACTTGAGGTAACCTTCCAGGCTAAGGGCATCAATTAGTTTTTTCTTGGCTTCAGCTTCGGCTTCGGCTTTGACCAGGATGGCCTGGGCTTCTATCTTTGCTGCTTCCAAGGCGGCGTTGGCGGCGATGAGCATCACTTCTTTTTTCTTACTGGCCTGGATCAGTTCTGCCCGCTTTTCTGCTTCAGCCTGTGCTTCTTTTCGCTCCTGGTCCACTTTGAATTTTTTTAATTCTTCTTTGGCTTTTTCAGCAGCCTGTGCGGCTTCTTTTTTCCGCATCACGGCATCGGTGATGATTTTGGGCAGGGTGACCTCACGAATCAACAGCTTCTCAATTTTGATGCCTTTTTGCGACAGGGTGGATAATCTGGCCACGACTTCCTCCTGGATGCGTTGCTGCACCGATTGTTCGTAGAAGTGTTCCGCGCGGGAAACACTTTTTCCGATTTCACGCATCTGGCTTCGCAACAGGGGGATCATGTGGATTTCAATCACTTCTCTTGGGGTACCGGTTTCCTTGAGCATGACCGGGGCCTGTTCCTTGATAAGTCGGTATTGGATGGATAGATCGAATCGCGTAATGAGCTGGTCTGAACTGGGGATCCCCATTGCGTCGGTATGGGTTTTCTGGCGGGCGTCAAACAGGGTGATTTTCATCAACGGATTGATGATGTGAATCCCCTCGGTGTAGATGCTGTCCTGAACCTTGCCAAACAGGGTCCCCACACCGACATGGCCAGCCGGAATGGTGGTAAAGAACCGGGAGATCCCCAGGATAAAGAAGGCGATGGTGATCAGTATCAGCAGCAGGGCGGGTTTGAATCTTTTTTTCTTGTGTATCTCGAGTGCGGTTTCAGTCATGTTGTCCTCCGAAAACTAAAAATGAATGTATGGATAATAAGGCGCATGATCAAAATAAAATCGCCCATCTACTTGTCTTTTAGTTACCTTGGGCGTGCCTTGATGGTGACTTAAAATCCGGCGTATCTGTGGCAGATTTAATGCTGATCATGGGCCTAAACAGAAGCACCCTTAGTTATCGGCTGGGCTGGAGCATGTCTTTATGAAGTCTGAAAAATCCTTTGAGGTGTGGCAGCCAATACGCATGATAGACGAGGTTATCACTATGAAACGAGATCACTTGCTGTCTTTTTTTAGAGGCGTAGATAAAATGCATTCGGCCTGAAAATTCTACTCGGTAAACCAATGCGGCAAGATTGTTTTTCAAGACAATGAGATCGCCGTTACGCACTTCGTCTGCGGGTACAGGCACCATATTTTCAAGCAGATAGCGCATGGGAAGATAGGCTTTGGTGTAGGTCAGGCCCGTATTTTGAACGGCAGAGGTGTAGATCGCATAGAACAGGGATGAATTATCAGTGGTGCCGGTGGTTGCAGGGCGGCCCCCGTATTTGAAAGGCATGCCGATGAAATGTTCTGAAACTTCTGGAATTCGAGCGAGAAAGGCAGCAATGGGTGGGGGCTTAAAGGGTAAATCCGCGTTACGGTCCAGGCTAGGGGCAGGGTAATTGGCCCATGCGGGTCCCATCCCCATGAGCAACAATATGATATATGCGGGTATCCCTTTCATATGTGGTTACCATTTTTTCTTGAATCATTGTTGTGGGCAAACCGCAGTGAAAGACCCAGTCGGCCCATGGCCGTTATTACAAATAGATTCAGGAGATACATGTTGATGTAAACCCTTCGAGTATTGTTTTTTAATCCGTGTAAGTCAAGCAAGAAATTGATTTAAATTAAAGGAGGGATTGTGATATACCATCTGACTGGGATGGGGATCGAAAATCCCCAGATACTTTTTTGGGGGTTGGAGAGGGATGAAATATAATATCGCGATTAATGGATACGGAAGAATCGGTCGGTGTGTGGTACGGGCATTGTATGAAAATGACTGGTTCAGGGAAAAACTGAACCTTGTGGCCATCAATGAAACAACCCAACCAAGAACCATCTATCACTTAACGAGATTTGATTCCAGCCACGGGCGATTTCCTGGTGTGATCAAACAATCCGGACCGGGGATAACGATTAATGATAAATTTATCCATCTTTACCAGGAGCGAAATATTGTTAATCTGCCCTGGAAAGATTTAGGGGTAGATGTGGTGTTGGACTGCACCGGTATTTTCAATGATCGGGAAGCGGCGGAGCTGCATTTTTTATCTGGCGCTCATAAAGTCATCTACTCCCATCCGGCTAAAGATGAGATGGATGCCACCATTGTTTACGGGGTGAACCATCAGACGTTAAAGCCCGGTCATGCCATTATTTCCAACGCGTCATGCACCAGCAACTGCCTGATTCCAATTCTGGATGTGGTGGACCGTAATCTGGGGATTGAGTACGGTACCGTGACAACGGTTCATTCCGCCATGAATGACCAGCCCGTGATTGATGCGTATAACCAGGATCTTCGGAAAACCCGATCTGCCCTGCAATCCATTATCCCGGTGGGGACATCACTGGAAAAGGGGATCGGACGGATTTTGCCTCATCTTGATGGAAAATTTGAAACCTTGGCGATTCGGGTGCCTACCATCAATGTCTCGCTGATGGATATTACTGTATGTGTCCAGACCTCAACGGATGTCGAACAGGTGAATCAGATGTTGACCCATGCTGCGCAACATGAGTTTGGCGGCATTCTAGGGGTGTCTGATGATCAATTGGTGTCCTGTGATTTTAACCATGACCCAAGATCGTCCATTGTGGATGTGCTGCAGACCCGGGTTGCAGGGCAGCGGATGGTGAAAATTCAGGCCTGGTTTGATAATGAATGGGGGTATTCCAACCGGATGCTGGACACGACCATCGCAGCCATGCAGGCCTGATATGTTCCTTATTTCCCCTGGTTTCTTTTTTTATCCAGGGCCATTAATTTCTCAGCAATATCTTTGAGTGCTGCCGGAATTGTGGAAATATCATCAAAGGGGCGGGAGCCATCCCGGTCAGACTGGACAATCTCATCGAGTTCGGGCAGAAATCCCAGGATGTCATAATCGGCCATACTCTCTTTGATGAGGGCCTTATCGTCCTCGTTTCTTACCCGGTTGCCAAGGATGACGATGTTTTTAATGCCGATATCTTTACCCAGTTGACGGATTTTATCTGCGGCCACCCGGCTTCGCTTGCCCGGGTTTACCACAACCACCAGGGCATCCACGGAACCGGAGGTGGCACGACCCAGATGTTCAACCCCTGCCTCCATGTCCATAACCACCACCTCGTTGCGGGCCAGGACCAGGTGATTCATCAACGCTTTGAGAATGGTGGATTCAGGACAGATGCAACCGCCGCCGCCCTGCTTTACGGTGCCCATCACCAGGAGTTTCACCCCGTCTTTTTCAATGGAAAACCGGTCCGGAATATCATCAACCTTGGGATTGAGGGTGAAAAATCCGCCCATGGTACCGGGCTGGGCACCGGTGCGCTCGGCAATGAGGTCCGAAAGTTCTGCCACAGGTGTGATGGGTTTTGATTCGTCAATGCCCAGGCCTGCCGCCAGGTTGGCCACGGGGTCGGCGTCAATGGCAATCACGCTGGTATTTTTTTCGAGTGCTGCAATGGTTCTGGCGATGAGCGAGGTCACGGTGGTTTTACCCACGCCGCCTTTGCCGCCAAATGCGATTTTCAAACTCATGGGGCTGTTGTTCCTTTTAAATGAAAGACCCTTAATTTGCGTTTTGGGTCAGCGCTTTGGTGATTTTACCTTCGTCGTCCATGATAAACACCTGATGCCCTTTCCCTTGGGCCGCCTGCAGGATGTCTTCTTCAATGACCGCCTGCACCTCATATTTCCCTTTGAAGATATCCTTTGGCATCAGTGCAAAGCAGGCCTTTGCATCCTGTTGGGATTTAAACGCAGGAAGAAAGTTCTCATGGGTGTCTTCATTGGTGAACCCGATAAATTGCTCATTAGATGTGCCAGGATCTTGAACAATGAGGTAGTACCATCTGTCGGTAATTTCCATATTTTCCATGCTGTGGTCCTTTCCTGATGCCGTTTTTTCGATCAATGCACTTAAAAAAGCATAATACGACGTTATGTGAGTCTAAAGGGTGGATAAGATACGTACAAAACGCCCCTGCCCTTGGGCATCGGAACAGGGGCGTCATGCAGTCAATGAATTGTTGATCCAGAAGCGACTGGATATACAATCTGGTGGCTAAATTTCAAGCCAGGAGTCTGAGTACAGGGTTTCACCTACGATGACCTTATAGGTTTTGTAAAAATCCAAGAGTTCACCTTCAAGGCTGTCTGCACCAGGATCATTGCCGTCCATCAGGCCCCAGATGAGGTCTTTGATGTCGTTACGTTGGCCCTTGGCAATGGCGGTCTGCCGTTTATCCAAGGGGTCGGCAATGACGGATTTCATCCCATATTTCCACAGCATGCACATATAGGTGGAGTTCAGGATGGGACGCAGGTGCTCGGGCGGTCCGTTGGAGATGTTGGACAGGCCGCATGTGGACTGTGCCCCCGGTGCAATGTCTTCCAGCATCATCTGAAAATTCACCAGACTCATGCATTGTGCCTGCTGGATATTTACCGGGGTGACAATGCCATCTACCCAGATTTTTTCATTGGGAATGCCGGCCTCATTGGCAAAATAAAGCAGCTCAACAGCCAATGCCGCTCTTTCGTTCTCGTCACGGGGCAGTCCGTCGGGCCCCCACATCAGGGCAACAAAGTCGGCGTCGTACTTGGCGGTCATGGGAACCATGGACTCATACCGCTCTGCCCGTGCCATGATGGAGTTGACGATATGGGGTTTGTCAGCCGGCTTGCACACTTTGAGGCCCGCTTCAATGGCCTCGATGTTGGAGGTGTCAAGGAGTAGCGGTACGCCAGGTACTGCTTCCTGTACAACATTTACAACCCAGGGCATCAGCTCAGTACCGAATTTTTTGGCCGGTCCCAGGTTGATGTCAATGTAATCCATGCCCAGCTCTTTTTGTCTGACCACTTCTTCCTGAATCGGTTCGGGATTACGCTTGGCAGGATCCGGTTCCTTGAACTCTTTTCCAATTATTCTGGAGATGACGTTCAAGCTTTCACCAAATAGAATCATGTTCTCCATGTCTTGTCCTTTTTGCTCTGTTAATGGGTTTGTTAAGGGTCCTTGTGCTGCATTGGCGTTTGGGTGGCTGGGCCTTTCCCAAACGCCGGGTTATCATTGATTTAATATACACTATTTAGCCTTGAGGAAAGCCGGTAGATGCGCGGCTTCCCTCGGGCCGACTGTAATGGTCCAGCCGGGCAGTTCTTCTTCTATATCACCGGCAATGGCTGCTGCATAGCCAGGAATAATCAGTTCAGTATGGCTGACCTTGTCCATGATACCGGATTTTTTCACGAACATCCCCACATCATCGCCACCGAACTTGCCTGCTGCCCATGCCGTCAGTACGGACAGGCCTTCGGAATCCTTTATCAGCAGCCATGCGGATACCTTAGAGGATTCAATTTCACCAGATACAATAAAATAGGTCAAGGCAAAATTAGTGGTCACCAGAATGGGTGATGTTTCATCGGGATTGCCGATCTCAAAAATGCCTTCTGTGACAGTCATTGGCCGCTGGGGATCGGTGAAAATGTTCAATCGTTCCAGCAGCAACGGAAACAGGGACTCCGTTGCAAATTCCGACAATACGACAATGCCACCGTATTTGGCAATAAACATGCCTGCCAAAAGAGTTTCCATATCCAGGTTGGATGCCATCTCGCAGGGCAAGGTGATGGTGGGAAATCCCAGGGCCCTGTTGGACGCTTTCAGGGCCGCACGACGGATGGCGATCTGGTCTTCAAAGGCCTGTTTGGGCGTCCTCGCACCTGAGTCAAGAACGATATCTTTAATACCCATGCCGGTTAATTTTTCAGACAGGGGCTGAAGTGCGTCCACGGAATCTGCTTTTATGGCGATGGGCAGGTCATTTTCTTTGGCCAGAGTGCCCATATCATCCGCATTGGCTTCAGTGGCAGCATAGAGCAGGGGACGCTTAAAACTTGTAACCTCAACACCAGCCTTCATGACGGACAGGTCTTCAGTCATGAGTACAAGGTTGAATTCCGATTCTTTGGCTATTTTTTCAGCCACTGCGGCAAAGGCGTCAGCCCCATTGCCAACGTCTTTTACAACCAATAGTTCGGGTCTGAGGTTCAGGCCGACCCGTTCATATTGGAATGCATTGTATTTTTTTAAGGTGGTGTCAAGTTCGCCAGGATCGATGTCGGAAGGTACAATCGCGGCCAGTAGCGTGGGATTGAAAAATGTCTTTTCATGTCTGTAGAGGACGGTTTCACCTCCAGTTGTGGCTTTTCGAACCCCATTACCCAATGCAACCGGGCGGATGGGCGGTGCGGAGGCCTCTGCCAGTTTTTCCTTGGCCTCGTCGGAAACGTAGGGGCAGCTGTCCAGTTCCGCTTTGCCCGATGCCAGGTTCATGGCAAAGGCTAAGCAGGTGGGGACCCCACACTCCTTGCAGTTGGTTTTGGGCAGGAGTTTGAATATCTGAATGCCGGTTAATGCCATTTTTATCTCCTTAAGTCCGTATGAACTTTTGATCGGCCCGGCATCAGGTCTGCCGGGCCGGTGATGTTATTGTTAACCTACAAGCGGATCCATGGTCAGAGCAGGGTGTCCTTTTTCCTGGAGGAAGGGAAGGATCTCCTCTTCTGTGATGCCCACGGTTTCGTCTGCAATTTTGTCATACAGATCGGGTACGCCCATGTCGGCGCCGCGTTTTTCGATCTTTTCCTTAAGTTCTTCCTTGAGCATTTTAGGCATCCAGACCATTCTCAGCAGGCCGCCATCGCCGAGAATGAATTTACCCTGGGTGATGTTATGTTTCGAATGGCCCACAAAGCCTGGCGAGGAGGCACCCCCGCCCATAACTCCGGCCAGCGTGGTAAACTTCATACCGCATGGGGTATCTCCGCCGTAGTCCCGGCCAACTGTCATCACCCCATTGCATGAGGGCAGCATGGCAGCGATACATTCGCAGCAGCCGCATGTGGTCATGGGCTCCTGAACCATGGAATAGAAGTTGTAATGGGTCACCGCACCCCTGGATGCTTTGTAAACAAAGTCATTGACCCCTTTCCACTGACCCAGTTTGGGATCAATACATTCTCCCTTTTCAATGGGCTGGTTGGGACCGGTGGGATTGATTTCAAAGGCCGCCTTACAATCCATCCAGTTATATGCACCACACAGCCCAGTTCTTTCCGGGGATACCGTACATACATGGGAGGGTGCAAAGGATTGGCACAGACTGCAAGAGTAGTAGGTTTCAACGTCTTCATCGGTCATGGTATCCACCCGTTCGTCACGCATTTTATATTCTGCCCGGGCCTGTGCAGTGATTTTATCCACATCGTCAGTCTTGGTGTACAATGTCACCTGAACTTTATCGACAATTTTGGTGAAATCCTGGTGGTATTTGGCATGGAGCACCACACCGATGTCTTTCAGCGTAAAGCCTTTTTCAATGGCGGCCTTGGAGATACGGACCCAGGAGATATCCCGCTGTCCAATGTGCATGATGCCCTGGATATAGTTCACCAGATGGTGGATCTGACGTTCCATGATGGGCTCGAAGTCTTCCTGGAATTCACGACCGGCAATCTGGACAAGAATCCCAAGTGGGAAGGTATCGCCTTCTTTGAGGTCTTCAACGTCCGGACCTTCAATAATGACCTTGCCATCTTCAATTTCATTCATTTCAGCACGTTTTACCAGCTCGGTACACTGGGTCTTACCACCACCGCACTGGGCATAGAGGTCTGCACCGCGGACACGTTCGCCCTCGTAGGCTGGACCAAATGCGCAGGGGATTTCAATATCGGAAACCGTTACCTTCAACCCACGGACTTCAACAGATCTTTGTACCATTTCCTCATGGGCGACAGGGGCTACAACATGTTCGTAGGTACAAATACCTGTGGGCAGAATCTCTGGGATGGGCGTGTCGGCAATTGTGGGGAAGCCCCAGTTTACGCAACCGGCTGCAGCAACCCCCCATTCGGTGCCGACGTCACCAAGGGCGTTGACAAATGCAAATACCCTGTCTTTGTTGTACTTGAGAATGGTTTTGTAATCGCCGGGCTGAACACCGCCAAAGGCCATGGCGGCTCTGTTGGCAAACCCAAGGGCGAATACCGCCGAAGAGATATCCGGACCAAAGGGAACGATACGGGTATTCCAACCCACCTGCATCTTGGCTTCCAGGCATTGTTCAATCAGGTTGGTGCCGTTGTGGTTGGCCGCACAGAAAATGTACAAAGATTTTTTCTGGTAATCTTCAATGATCATCTTGGCGGTTTCTGCGTCAGGTGCCGCACCGACCATGGCCGCAAACCCCGGCGCAGACCCATCAACAAATTCAACCCCACGTTTTCTCAAGATGGTATCATCAGCCGCACCGACCCAGAGTTTCCCATTGTCGATGTCTGGATCTTCCTGGGCAATATAAAAGTCGGGTTCGTTAAGGTAACGAAGCGCTTCTTTGATCTCATAGGCGAGGATACCTGCCATACCGGCGTCCAGAAGCGGTCCAAGGTAGGGCAGCCAGTGTTTCAGCTTGATATGGGGCGGCAGGAGCCCACGGGCAAATTCCATGGGTTTTTTCAGGTCTTCAAGGGTTTCACATTTCAGACCGGTGAGAGAATAGATCACCGGCAGGTAATATGCAGTGTTGGGAAAACCGATTTTGGTGCTGGCGTCATAGGTCTGGAGTGCTTTTTCAAGTTGACCTTCAACTTCTGAAACCACTTTGTATCCACCCTGAATAGCAGCAAATGCGATTAATTTAGACATATCTTAAATTCCTCCTTTATTGAGGATATGAGTTATTATTCATTTAATCAATGCAGAAAACTAAATGGGTTTCGTGGGTTAGCCTTCCAATGCCTGGCGGGCAGCCATATCCATCATGACACGTTCCCTTGCCTTGTCGATACCCAGCTCGGCTCTCTTCTTGTCGATGTGGTTAATCATCAGCCAGGCATGTTTGATAGGATCGGCTTCCACATCCCATTTGCCGCCATAGATTTGTTCCAGTTCTTTGGAAATATAGTCATGGAACACCGGTGCACCAGAGGTCTGCAGGATACCGCCAAATACAGTGTAAACTCCTGAGGTGACAAAGTAATGACCAATGGAGATGGCTTTTTCAGACATCCATTCCGGCGCGGACCCGGCAACCGGGAGGTCTGCCAGTTCCTTGCCCAGACCGCCGGCGTTCACCACTTCTGTGGCGGCCAGCAGGATACGGGAATTGTCGACACAGGACCCCAGGTGGAGAACAGGTGGAATGCCAACGGTTTCACACACTTCGGAAAGGCCGGGGCCGGCATGAACCTGAGCCGCTTCCGGGGTCAGCAGGCCGTGGATGGCAGCGGTGATGCCGTCACAGCCGGTGGTGAGCACCAGCACATCGTTCTTGATAAGTTCTTTAATCACTTTGACGTGGGTTTCATTATGGCGGGAACGGGCATTGTTACAGCCGACCACACCGGCAACGCCGCGAATACGACCGTTGATGATATTATCGTTAAGGGTATAATAATCGCCCCTGAATGTGCCGCCGAGGTGGTATTTGATGGATTCAACGCCAAAGCCAACAACCTGGGTGGCTTTGTAGTGAGGAATCATCACGTCTTTACCACGGTTTTCAAAATTGTCAATGGCCATCTTGACGATGCGGGTGGCATCTTCCTGGGCATAATGTTCGTTGAACTCAATGTGGATGACGTTGTCCTGTTCCATCTTGGCGATGGGATGGGTGGTGATCAGTTTGGTGTGAAAGCATTTGGCCACGTTGGCCAGGTTCTGCATGATACATTGGATATCCACAACCATGGCATCACAGGCACCGGTGATGATAGCAAATTCCTGCTGCAGGAAGTTACCTGCGGTGGGAATGCCATGGCGCTGGAGCATTTCGTTGGCCGTACAGCAAATGCCGCCCAGCTGGATGCCTTTGGCACCTTTTTCTTTGGCATAGTCCAACATTTCCTGGGACTGGGCCACGGCAACGATCATTTCAGACAATACGGGCTCGTGGCCGTGAACAATGATGTTGACATGGTCTTCTTTCATTATCCCCAGGTTGGCTTCGGATTGCAGGGGTGACGGGGTTCCAAAGAGTACGTCCTGGAGATCGGTGGCCAGCATGGAACCGCCCCATCCGTCTGCCAGGGATGCCCGGGAGCATTGTTTGACCAGGTTTTTGTAATCCTGGTCAACACCCATATGGGTTCTATGCATGATTTCGACAATTTCCCGGTCAATGTTTCTGGGACAGACGCCTTCTTTGACCCATCTTTCATAAGTCGCTTTGGGGGCACGTTTCAGGTAAAGCAGTTCACCTTCGGGTTTGCCCCATTCGTTCATGGCCGCTTCAGCCACCTCAAGGGCAATCTCATCCAGATCGCGGTCTTTGACTTCGCCATCCTCTTCAACGGTGATGTCAACGCCGAAATGAGGTGCGATGGCCATCAGTTTCTGGGTGTCTTTGATCTGATAGGCGTCGGTTTCTTTTTTGGCCGCTGCCATGAATACCTCAGCAACGCTGCGGCCGTGGTCTGAATGGGCTGCCGCACCTGCAGCGACCATTCTTGCAAAGTTACGCGCGGCAATGGTATTTGCCGTGGCACCGCATAATCCTTTTCTGGTGTCCTCACCCTCAATGCCATCTTTAGGAAGGGGCAGACGGCAAGGACCCATGGCACAGTTTTTACAGCAGATTCCCTGAATACCGATGTTACAGGGTTTCATATTCGCTGCTCTGTCAAACACTGTGTCAATGCCTAATTTCTGGGCTTGGATAATCATTTCCCGGGTGGATATTTCATAGGATGCTGCAACGGGATCCGCAAGTTTAGGGCCTTTTACTTTTTTTTCTGCCATGAGAGGTTCCTCCTCTTGGTTAATTTGCGTCCTGGTAACGATATCAAATGAGATCGTTGATAATTAAACGACGATTTATCAGCCAGCTCTCTTATGAATCGCGTTAAGATTGTCAATGATCTTTTCCAGTTGGGTTTTCTGGATTTTTGCAGCGGTTACGCTAACTTTAAGTTTTTTCTTGGGACCTGCAGGGGCAGCTGATTTATGCTTGGCCATCTCTGCTGCACGCTTATCTCTGAGGGCCTGTTCTTTGGCTTCCCTGGCTTCGGCTTCATCTTTTTCCGCCTGTCTTGCCGCTTCAATTTTGGCCTTGGCTTCGGCTTCGGCTTTGGCTTTCGCCTCGGCTTTGGCTTCTGCTTCTGCTTTGGCCTTGGCCTCGGCTTCTGCCTTGACTTTGGCTTCAGCTTGGGCTTTGGCTTCAGCTTGGGCTTTGGCTTTCGCCTCTGCCTCAGGATCTACAGCGGGGGCGGCAGGCGCCGCTTCTTTGAGCGTTTCTTTAGCGGGCACAGCGTCCGCTTTGGGCGTCGCCTCTTTTTCAGCGGTCTCTCCTTTCTTGGGCGCTGCTGGGGTAGCCGCTGCCTTGGGTGCCTCTTTTCCCTCAGCCGGCGCCGCTGCTTTGGGCGCTTCTTTTTCCTCAGATGGCGCTGCGGCCTTGGCCGGAGCGGCCTTCTTTCCTTCTTCCATGGTCAGATCAGGTTCAGGTGCCATTGCTGTGAAATCAATATCCACATCGTCGCAACGTTTTTCAATAGGGGCAACCTCAGTTGCGGAACCGCCGTCAATCATGAGATTCACAAAGGCTTTGGCCAGCTTGATGGCTTCGGGGTGGCGCATGATCATGATCGAGGAGCCGGACATGAAATAGGATACCGCACCCACAGCTTCCATGAGAATGGCGCGACGCTCGGGATCTCCCAATTCCGGTGCATCTTCAACAGACTGCTTGGCCTCTTTGCATTTCCATACCTCGTTGCCCAGATTATTAATCATAGGGTTCTGGAGTTTGTCATCACCCTGGGTCATGGCGGCTTGCGAAAGACGTTCCATGACAGAGTAAGTATATTCCAATCCGTAGCCCAGTCCGCCTGTGGTGGGATCGACAAGTACCTTATCCAGCGGAACACCTAAGTTTTCCAACAGGATGTTCACCTGTTTGGCCAGGTTGACGTCGATGGGGGAAGAGGAGATCAGGGTATGGCCGTAGCCCATGGCTGCAGCACCGATCCCTTTGTGGTTCTTTTCTTCCACTGGTCCCAGGATCAGATTCTCACCCTGGCACTCTTCAGCGATTTTTTTAAGTACCTCCTCGTCTTTGGCAGGCACTGCACACCCCCAGACGATGAGGGGAACGCTGATCGCACCCAATACGCTTTTGACGGTGGCTGCAGCGTCTTCAGGGCTGGCGTTCTTGTCATTGGGATCAATGCTTTTCAGCTGGAGAACGATGGCCTGTGCACCATACTCTTCCACACACTTTTTTGCCCAGGCCGCTGGATCTGACACAACATCCTTGAACGGCGCAATGGCGGCTTCGGGCCAGTCTTCAGGGTTAAAGTCCCAGATCTCCATGGCAATGATGGGCTTGTTGGGCATCTCTCCTTCGAACTGGTAAAACGGGTAACTGGATTGTCCGCCGACGGTAAGGGCGGTGTCTCCCTTGCCAATGGTGACACCCTTAATACTGCCGGCATAAGTTTCTTTGGTAATTTCAAATGCCAATTTTACCTCCTAGGGTTAAACAATTATGAGTTGGGGGGTGAGGGCTTACAAGACGTGGTGTTATCGAAAAAAAAGAAAATATACAGGGATTGACCATCGTTGCGGTGGTGCCTGTTTTTGATATCCCCATAATATACCTACCTAAATTTAGGTTTATATTCGATAACAATAATATTTATAATTAATTGTTTATTATTGTTAAAATGATTTGTCAATAGGGGATTGTAAATCAATTTTATTAACTTCACCCATCGTTGGATACCATGGTGGAATCTTGGGTCAGATGTGTGGATGTGTCTTGGTCGCTTTTCGATAAACATAGATAAGGGCTTGATTTTTTGTTCTTTCTTTATTAGGAAAGAATTTAGTTAGGCGATTTTGGATGCACAAAACGTTAACCCTCTTGGTTTTCATTACTTTTACCATCGGTCCGATGCGAATCGGGCCCCAATCTACAAAGGAGTAAACCATGGCATTAGATCCGACCAAACACGCGGACTGGGAAATCGCAGAAGATGCAGAAAAAAACATGCTCACCATTTATGAGATCGGTGAAAAATTGGGCCTGACCAAGGAAGAATTGCTTCCCCAGGGTCATTACATTGCAAAGATCGATTTCAGGAAAGTGCTTGAACGCCTCAAGGACAAGCCCAACGGCAAATACATTGACGTCACGGCGATTTCACCAACCCCCCTTGGGGAGGGTAAATCCACGTCTTCTATGGGATTGGTACAAGGCCTGGGTAAAATTGGTAAGAATGTGTGTGCTGCCATCCGTCAGCCCTCTGGCGGCCCCACCATGAATATCAAAGGATCTGCCGCCGGTGGCGGTCTGGCCCAGTGTATCCCCTTAACCCCTTTCTCGCTGGGGTTTACCGGTGACATTAACGCCATCATGAATGCCCACAACCTGGCCATGGTTGCATTGACCTCCAGAATGCAGCATGAACGAAACTACACGGACGAACAGCTGGAACGTCTGTCCGGCATGAAACGAATTGACATTGATCCCACCAACGTTGAAATGGGATGGATCATGGACTTTTGCTGCCAGGCACTGAGAAATATCATCATCGGCATTGACGGCGTGAACGGTAAAGCGGATGGGTTCATGATGAAATCCAAATTCGGTATTGCGGTATCTTCAGAAGTGATGGCCATTTTATCGTTGGCCACGGACCTGAAAGATATGCGTGAAAGAATGGGCAAAATTGTTGTGGCCTATACAAAGAAGGGGAAACCTGTGACCACCGAAGACCTCCAGGTGGCCGGTGCAATGACCGCATGGATGGTGGATGCACTGAATCCTTCCCTGATGCAGACATTGGAAGGGCAGCCCGTTATTGTTCATGCCGGCCCATTTGCCAACATCGCCATCGGCCAGAGCTCCATCATCGCCGACAAGGTGGGATTGAAGCTGGCGGATTACCATGTAACTGAATCTGGTTTTGGTGCCGATATCGGGTTTGAAAAATTCTGGAATTTGAAATGCCGTTACTCCGGCTTGACACCGGATTGCGCGGTGGTTGTGGCGACCATACGTGCCCTGAAATGCCATGGCGGTGCGCCGGTTCCCGTGCCTGGCAAACCTATGCCTGAAGAATACGGCAGCGAAAATGTGGAATGGGTTGCAGCCGGTTGCGCCAACCTTATCCATCACATTAAAAATGTTCGGAAAGCCGGCATTTCCCCTGTGGTATGTATTAATGCGTTCTATACCGATACAGACGCTGAAATTGCCAAGGTTCGTGAACTGTGTGAAGCTGAAGGTGCCCGTGTTGCACTTTCCCGTCACTGGGAGAAAGGTGGCGACGGGGCCATTGAATTTGCCAAAACCGTTGTGGAAGCATGCGAAGACAAAACCGACTTCAAATTCCTCTATGAGCTGGATATGCCCATCAAAGAGAGAATCGAGCTTATCGCTAAAGAAGTATATGGGGCTGACGGTGTTGACTATTCTGCAGACGCTGAAAAATCGTTGGCAAGAATCCAGGCAGACCCTGAACTTTCAGGCCTGGGGATGTGTATGGTGAAAACCCATCTGTCGCTGTCTGATAACCCCGCCCTGAAGGGGGTGCCCACAGGCTGGAGACTGACCATTCGTGAAGTGCTGACCTATGGTGGTGCAGGATTTATTGTTCCGGTTGCCGGTGCCATTTCATTGATGCCGGGTACCGGCTCTAACCCCGCGTTTAAACGGGTGGATGTTGACGTTGAAACTGGCAAGGTTCAGGGCGTATTCTAAGACAGATTTATGATAACCCACCTTAAGGCTTTGACACTCACTTAATCCCACACCCTGCGATCTTGTTAGGGTTGCAGGGTGTTGACTTAATACCAGGAGAATTTTAGTTATGACGGCTGAAATTATTAGCGGCACCCAGATTAGAAAAGAGATCCTTGCAGAAATTAAAGCGGATGTCGAAAAAATGAAAGAAAAACATGGGAAAGTACCTGGACTGGTTACCATTCTTGTTGGCTCGAGCCCGGCGTCCATTTCCTATGTCACCTTGAAGATTAAAACGGCACTGAGCCTGGGCTTCCATGAAATCCAGGACGATCAGCCCGAAGATATCTCCGAAGAAGATCTTCTGGCATTGATCGAAAAGTACAACAATGATGACGATATCCACGGCATTTTGGTGCAATTGCCTTTACCAAAGCATATTGATGATAAAAAAATTCTCAATGCCATTAATCCGGACAAAGACGTGGATGCTTTCCATCCCGTTAACGTTGGCCGCTTGATGATCGGAGGCGACGAAGCCAAATTCCTGCCCTGTACGCCTGCGGGGATCCAGGAGATGATTGTTCGCTCCGGCACTGAAACCTCTGGGGCTGAAGTGGTTGTTGTGGGGCGCTCCAACATCGTTGGTAAACCCATTGCCATCATGATGGCCCAAAAAGGTATCGGTGCCAACGCCACCTCCACCATTGTTCATACCCGAACCAAAGACCTTGCCGCGCACTGCAAACGTGCTGATATCCTTATTGTCGCGGCCGGGGTCCCCGATCTTGTTAAACCTGAATGGATCAAACCTGGTGCCACGGTTATTGATGTTGGTGTGAACCGGGTGGGAATGAATGAAGAAACTGGCAAAGCCATCCTCAAGGGAGATGTTGATTTTGAAGCGGCCAAAGAGATCGCAGGTAAGATTACCCCTGTACCTGGTGGTGTTGGTCCCATGACCATTGCCATGCTCATGAAAAATACCTTGAAATCTGCCCAGTGGGCCTTGGGTGACCTTTAACATTTAGGCGAAATACTGACACACCGCATAAGGTGATGTGTGCGGGGAAATGCAAAGCGCCGGTGCCGCTATTGGCAACCGGCGTTTTTTTGTTTTCTATTCTTTACTTAATGCGTTAAAAGCCGTACTTTATGAATCTGAAATATATTTTTAACTAATATTTTAAGCTTAAGCGTAAATGAAATAATATGGAGATGGATATGGATAGATTGGATGCGATTTTTTCCCCTGAAACCATAGCAGTTGTTGGGGCTTCAACCCAGAAAGGGAAAGTGGGGCATGATATTTTTGCAAATATTCTTTCCGGGGGGTATCAAGGCACCTTGTACCCGGTCAATCCCAAAGCCAGATCTGTTCTGAGTGTGAAGTGTTATACTAGTATTTCCGCCATTCCAGATCCCATTGACCTGGCCATGATTATTCTGCCGCCTAAAGCGGCTCTAGGATCGGTGAAAGAATGTATTGGAAAAGGCGTTAAGGGGATTGTAATTGTCTCTGCCGGTTTTAAAGAAGTTGGCGGAGAGGGGCTTGAAATAGAGAACAAAATCAAGCAGCTTTGCGACGAGGCCGGCGTTCGGCTGGTTGGCCCCAACTGCCTGGGGGTTATCAATCCGTCTCCGAAGGTGTCTTTGAATGCCAGTTTTTCTGCCCGAATGCCCAAACCGGGCAATGTGTCATTTATCTCCCAGAGCGGCGCCTTGTGCACTGCTGTGCTTGATTACGCTGCGGATAAGGGGTTTGGGTTCTCAAAATTCATCTCCATTGGAAATAAGGCCGACGTGGACGAATTGGATCTGCTCAGATATTACCACAACGATCCAGATACAGATGTGGTAATGATCTATATGGAAGAGCTGTCCCGATCTGCTGAGACGTTTATTACAGAGGTCAAGGAGATGACGTCCGGGACCAATCCCACCCATGTCATTGCGATTAAATCTGGGACCTCCGTTGCCGGGGCTGCGGCGGCTGCCTCCCACACTGGCGCTTTAGCGGGTTCGGATGTGATGTATGACGGCCTGTTCAGTATGGCTGGCATCTTAAGGTGTAACAGCGTGAACCAGTTGTTTGATTATGCCCAGGCCTTGGCGGCCAATAAATACCCCACAGGGGATCGTATTGCCATTGTCACCAATGCAGGGGGCCCCGGGATTATTGCCACGGATATGAGCGAACAGTCCGGATTGAAGCTGGCAAAGTTTTCTGAAGATACCGTGAAAGAGTTAAAAAAATACCTGCCGCCCACAGCAAATTTCCACAACCCGGTGGACGTAATCGGAGACGCTGCACGGGATCGGTATGAGAATACCTTGGCCATTGTGCTAGGAGATAGAAACGTGGATGCCGTGCTGATCATTTTGACCCCGCAATCCATGACCGATGCCATCGGCACGGCAGAGGCCATTGTGCGGATTGCAAAAAACAGCTTGAAACCGATTCTGTGTTCATTTATGGGGGTGGTGGATGTTTCAGATGGGGTAAAACTACTCCAGGAACACCGGGTGCCGGTGTATCAATTCCCGGAAAGTGCGGCACGGTCTTTGGGGGCGCTGCGCCAGGGGGTGAAGTGGCTATTCAGGAAAATTTTGCCCCAATATGAGCTCCACTGCGATAGGGAAAAGGCTGCCGCTATCATCCAGGGATATCTAAATGAAGGCCGGACTGTGCTCGGTGAACTGGATGGCAATGAAATACTTAAATGCTATGGCTTTAATACCATTCCCATGGCGTTGGCCAAAACTGAGGATGATGCGTCGAAAATTGCTGAAGAGATTGGGTTCCCCGTTGTAATGAAGATCGTTTCCCAACAAATTCTTCATAAGTCTGATGCCGGTGGCGTTTTGGTGGGGATCTCCGAGGACGCATCGGTCCGGGCGGGATTCCGGACCATTATGGAAAATGCAAAAAAGTATGATGCCAATGCCGTCTTGGATGGGGTATTGATCCAGAAAATGGCGCCTAAGGGCAAAGAAGTGATTCTGGGGATCACAAAGGATCCGGTTTTTGGGCATGCCGTCATGTTTGGCCTTGGGGGCATTTTTGTGGAAGTGTATAAGGATGTTGCCTTCCGCCTCTCTCCCATGGGCCGTAATGTGGCCCGTCGCATGGTAAAAAGCATCAAGGGATACCCGATTTTGGAAGGGGTTCGGGGAGAAGCCCGTTCAGATATCGAAGCCATTGAAAAAAATATTGTTTCTTTGAAGACCATGGTGGATCATCATCCCATGATCAAAGAGTTGGATATTAATCCCTTGTTTGTCCATGAGGAAGGGAAAGGGACTACTGTTGCAGATATCATTATTCGTTTGGAACAAGATAAGGAATAATGCCCACGGGCTGTGCCTGGGTGTTGTTATAGGAAAGTTTCAGTAACTTGTTGAATTACTTTCTTGTTTTGTTGTGGGGCAACGCCTGGGATTCGATAGACCAGAGGCGGCCCGTGGCCGTTAGAGACCAAGGGCGGCGTGGTTGTTAAAAAACATATGGGAAAAAAGGACGCTAACAATGCCGGAAGGTAACGGTTTTACAATGGAGAATGATGGGCGTGAACCTGCTGCTAGGGCGGGGATGCCAAAAATTGATTTTTCAAGTTTTATTCTTTCTTTATATTCATCCGGGCTGGTTCAGCTGGGAAAAGTGGAAGATCCTTCCACAGGGGTGAAGCATGCCGACCTGGATATGGCCAAGTATTCCATCGATATGATTGCCATGCTTGTGGAAAAAACAAAGGGGAACCTCAATGAGGATGAAGATAACCTGGTAAAAGCGCTGTTGTCGGAACTGCGCATGGCCTATGTGGATGCACTTGGCTAATCAGGGTGTTTCAAAAGGCCTTGTTCTGTCTTCACCGGCCAAGCTCAATCTCTTTCTTTATGTGACGGGGAAACGGGAAGACGGTTTCCATGAACTCCATTCATTGATGGTGCCGATAAGCTTATGTGATACCTTGTCAATTGAATTGGGCGGCCATGGTATTCGTGTGGGCTGTGATCATCCGGATGTGCCTGAAGATGACACCAATCTTGCCGGCCGTGCGGCAGCACTTTATATGGAAGTCTGCATTGATAGAGGGATTGCACTGCCCTTTGGCGGCGGGTTGGGGATCCGTATCGATAAACAGATTCCTGTGGGCGGTGGATTGGGTGGCGGCAGTTCTAACGCGGCTGCGGTATTGGTTGGATTGAACAGGATGGCTGGAGGGCATTTGTCTGAAAGAACACTGGCGGAAATGGGCCGCACGTTGGGCGCAGATGTCCCGTTTTTTATTTTTGGGCGGCCTGCCTTTGCACGCGGTGTGGGGGAACGGCTTGAGCCGGCGGAAAATTTTCCTGCCTGCTGGGCGATTGTTGTGAATCCAAAAGTGAGTGCATCGACAAAAGATGTGTATAAAAAATTAGAATTTAGATTGACATCTGATTCGGATTATATTATTGATACTGGTTCGAATGCTCCGGCATTCATTTTTGACTCTGGATGGGATGAAAATTTACATAACGATCTGGAACGACCGGCCTGTAAATTGTACCCAGAAATTGAGTCAACAAAAAAAGAGATGGCGCTGATATTGAAAAAAAAAGTATACATGTCTGGAAGTGGGTCATCTCTTTTTACGCTTTATCCCAACCATGGTGGTGCGCAAAGGGACTTAAGTCTTCTGACCCGCCAATGGGCGGGAGCCGGAAAAGAGATATTTCTTGTCCGGGTGGGGCAAACTACAATTTGAGTATACAATACTGGGGCGTCGTCAAGCGGTAAGACACAGGGTTTTGATCCCTGCATTCAGAGGTTCGAATCCTCTCGCCCCAGCCAATTTTTTTTAGCACCGACGAATAAAAGAGCTTTGCTATGAATGGCTTATCGATTTTTGCAGGAAATTCCAATGCACAACTGGCAGACAGAATTTCGGAATATCTTGCAAAGCCCTTGGGTAGATTGAAAGTCAACCGTTTCAGTGACGGGGAAACCCAGGTGGAAATCCATGAAAATGTCCGAAAACAGGAGATTTATGTCATTCAGTCTACCTGTTATCCGGTCAATGACAACCTGGTTGAGCTGTTGCTGTTGATTGATGCGTTTAAGCGGTCATCTGCCATCAGTGTTAACGCTGTTATTCCTTATTTCGGTTATGCCCGTCAGGATAAAAAGGTGGCTCCCAGGGTTCCCATCAGTGCAAAGCTGGTGGCTGATCTTCTAGACTCGACGGGTGTTGACAGGGTGATTACCATGGATCTTCATGCGGGTCAGATCCAAGGGTTTTTCAACGTACCCGTGGACAATCTATATGCGGCACCCGTCATTATAGATGATATCAAAACACGGTTTTCAGGAGACGATCTGGTGGTCGTTTCTCCCGATGCCGGCGGTGTGGAGCGGGCCAGGGCGTATGCAAAGCGCCTGGATGCCGGGCTTGCCATTGTTGATAAACGCCGCAGCGCGCCCAATCAGGCCAAAGCCATGGCAATCATCGGCAATGTTGAAGGTAAAACAGCCATTGTGATTGATGACATGGTGGATACTGCCGGCACCTTGACAGAGGCGTCCGGGGTGATCCGTGAAAAAGGGGCCAAAGAGGTGCATGCCTATTGCACACACCCGGTATTGTCTGGTCCTGCCATTGATAGAATCAAAGATTCATCCTTAAATTCTCTTGTTGCAACAGATACCATTCCCTTATCGGAGGCGGCCCGTGCCTGTGGCAAGATTAAGACGCTTTCCATTGCTAAACTCGTTGGTGAGGCAATCATGCGCAGTTACAGGGGGGATTCGGTCAATTCTCTATTTGTATAAATTTTTAGATATATAGATAATTCAGTATATTATGTCATCCTGCCCAGAAGTGGCAGATACGGAGGATAAAACATTGGAACTAATTGAACTTAATGCAAAATCAAGAGAAAAAAAAGGAAAAGGGGCAGCCCGGAAACTGAGAGCTGCCAATGCCATTCCTGCCATCGTTTACGGTGCTAACGTTGAGCCTGTAATGCTCTCCATTGAAACGTCTGTGTTCGAGAAGATCGTTCGTGAAAACGGTACCACCGGATTGTTCTTTGACCTGAAAATCGACGGCCAAGATACAAAGATGGTGATGCTCAAAGACTTACAGATGGATGCGTTTGGCCTTAGATATCTGCACATTGATTTCCATGAAATTGATATGGATGCCAAAGTTTCTATTACCGTTCCTGTTGAGACTGAAGGGGTTGCGGCAGGGGCTAAAGAGGGCGGCCTGCTTCAGATTATCCGTCGTGAACTGGATATTCTCTGTAAGCCCAAACACACACCCGAAAGTATTGTGATCGACATTTCCGAATTGAATATCGGTGATGCGATTCACGTTGAAGAGCTTGATCTTGGCGAAGACATTGAAATTCCCCATGAGGTAAATTTCACCATTGCCACGGTTGTTCCGCCGACGACATCTGCTTCTGATGATATTGAAGAGGAAGAAGAGGGTGACGAAGAAGCGGTTGCCGAGGCTGCTGCTGAATAGTTTTTTTATATGAAAGTCTGTGTAACTTACTCAGATCTTTCAATCTTTGTTGTGGGGTGTACCTGGGTATTGATAAGACCCAAGACGGCCTGTGGCCGTTATTCTTAGAGGTTTGAAGTGACGTATACAGTATTGGCGGGTTTGGGAAATCCTGGAAAGGAGTATTCCCAGACCCGCCATAATATTGGGTTCATGGTCATTGATGCGTTCGCATTTCAACTGGGCCAGGTACTCAACACAAAGCAGTTCGATGCGGTTTACGCCCGCACCAGATATCGGGATAAAGGGCTTTTCCTTGTTAAACCCATGTCCTATATGAATCGCAGTGGGATTCCCATTCAACGTATCGCGTCCTACTATAAGATCGATATGGAAGATATTATTGTGGTGCATGATGATATCGATATGGCATTCGGGCAGGTTAAAATTGTCCAGGGCAGGGGACATGGTGGTCACAACGGTGTTCGGTCCATTATTGATTCCTTTGGCCGAAAAGCATGCATCCGAGTAAAAGTTGGGGTCGGGCATCCCGGTGTCAAGCGAGATGTGACTGGCCACGTTCTGGGTAAATTTACGCCAGATGAGCAGGCAGCGCTGGAACCATTGATTCAGAGTGCCTCAGATGCCTGTGCCGCAATCCTCAATGATGGCCTAGTCAAAGCCATGAATAAAACGAATTCCCGCCGATAGTTTATTCCTTCATTCCCTGATTATCTTTCAGTTTTCCTTATCAATCCTTAAGTACACGAAGTGATACTCATGTTTTATGCGTTGGGTGCATTAATTTATTGACATTATTGTGAAAATATGGTCTTCTATCTAAGAATGGGTAACTTGTTTTTATACTAATTAAGGTGGCTACCAATGGCAAAAAAATCCGGGAAAACAAAGGCTAAGGGAAAACGTAATTCAGCAAAAAGAGAATTTTCAAAGGGAGACCTGGCCGTCTATCCGGCACACGGCGTCGGCTATATCGAATCCATCGAAAGTCAGGAAATTAACGGGGATACCATGAACTTCTACATGATGAAAATCGTGGAGAACGGTATGATGATTATGATCCCGACCTCCAATGTCGAATCTGTGGGGTTACGGGAAGTGATTCCCAAAAATGAGGTTCCTGAAGTGTACAAGGTCATGCAGGAAAAAGCCCAGAGTATGGATAACCAGACATGGAACCGCCGATATCGTGAATATATGGACAAAATTAAAACCGGATCCATTTACGATGTGGCAGAGGTGTTCCGTGATTTGTTTCAATTGAAATTGGAAAAAGACCTTTCCTTTGGGGAACGCAAACTTTTAGACACCGCACAAAATCTTCTGGTACAGGAACTTTCCATGGCCAAAGATATTGATGAAAAATCCATGATGCAGGAAATAGAAAATCTGTTTACCTGATCTAATATTCATATTGTGTAAAAAAACACCGGCAGACGTCCATGTCTGTCGGTGTTTTTAATTGGCTGAAATGAAAAAAGTATTGCTGAATATCACAATTGGACAGACGGGATCACGCCTGGATCAGGTGCTGTCCAAAGGGGTCGCCGGGCTTTCACGAGGTCGTGCAGCAGATTTGGTCGGGGCCGGTACTATTCTGGTGAACGGTGAGAAAAAACGGCCAGGCTATAAGGTCAAAAACGGAGAGGTCATTACGGGAGAGATCAGGTGCGTGGCGGGTTTGCCGAAACCTGAAAAAATGGCACTTTCCATTGTGCATGAAGACGCTTTTATCATCGTGATTGATAAGCCGCCAGGCCAGGTGGTGCATCCAGCAACCGGAAATATGTCCGGTACCCTGGTCAATGGGCTGTTGGCACATGATCCCGTATTCTCAGCATCTGCCTGGGATCCCTTGCGACCCGGCATTGTGCACCGTCTTGATAAAGATACCTCAGGGGTGATTGTGGTGGCAAAGACCGTGAGAAGTCTTGAATTTTTACAGAAAGAATTTCAACAGCGAAGGGTTAAAAAGAAATATCTGGCCCTTGTTCAAGGTCATGATATCCCGGCATCTGGCGATATTGAACTTCCCATCGGCCGTCATCCGAAACACCGTAAAATGATGTCTGTTGTACCTGAAGGCGGAAAATATGCCCGAACCGGATTTCAAGTCAGGCAGCGGTTTGATACAGGTGCCTTGGTCGATATTTTTCTATATACCGGCAGAACCCATCAGATCAGGGTGCATTTTTATCATCAGGGGATGCCCCTGTTTGGAGAAAAAGTCTATCAATTTCGACGACACAGAAAACACCGCAATTTAACGGCCCCAAGGCAAATGCTTCATGCCGGTCAGATCACCTTTCGTCACCCCTATTCTGGCCGACTCATGACATTTGAGGCACCCATACCCCAGGATTTTAAGAATATGATTGCTGAGCTGGGCGGGAAATAAGGCACACAAAAAATGAACACCGGACCGGTGAGGTCCTCCAATCCGGTGCCATGTCTGATCAGGCCTTGGCCGCTTCGATGTTAATGGCGCAGACCTTGAATTCAGGGATTTTGGCTGTGGGGTCAAGTTCCGAGTTGGTCAGCTTGTTGGCTGCGGCTTTGGCAAAGTGGAAGGGAATGAAGATGGTTCCATCCACCGCTTTTCTTGAGACCTTCAGCTTGGCTTGGATTCGTCCCCGGCGTGAACACACATTGACCATCTGCCCATTATCAATCCCTAATTTTTTTGCATCACCGCCAGAGATTTCAACAAAACATTCAGGTGCCAGCATGTTCAATCCGTCGGAGCGCATGGTCATGGTACCGGTATGGTAATGGTAGAGGACCCGGCCGGTTGTCAGTATAAATGGATACCGTTTGTCTGGCACTTCTGCGGGCGGCACATGATCAATGGGGTGAAAATGGCCTTTACCCCGAGTAAATTGGGCGGTATGCAAAATGGGGGTGCCAGGATGGGCGTCATTGGGACAGGGCCAGTGAATACCGATTTTGTCAATACGCTTCCAGGTGACCCCTCTATATGAAGGGGTTACCATAGCCATTTCATCGAAAATCTCTTCGCTGTTTTCATAGGACATCTCATATCCCATTCTGTTAGAAATTTCACAGATGATCTCCCAGTCCTGTTTTGTCCCGATTGGGGCGTCCACTGCTTTTCGAACCCGTTGAATCCGGCGTTCGGAGTTGGTGAAGGTGCCGTCTTTTTCTGCAAAGCAGCAGGCAGGAAAAACCACATCGGCCAAGGCGGAGGTTTCAGTTTCAAAAATATCTTGAACCACAAAAAAGTCCAGATTGCCCAGGGCCTTTTTGGCATGGTTGAGATCTGGGTCAGACACCATTGGATTTTCACCAATCACGAACAACGATTTTAATTCGCCGCTGTAGGCTTGGTTAAACATCTCTGTGGCAACCAGGCCGGGATTCGGATTCAGTTCGGTCACGTTCCAGGCACCTTCGAACATGGTTCGAACGACATCTACGGCAACGGGTTGATACGCAGTGAATACGTTGGGCAGACCGCCCATGTCGCATGCCCCCTGCACATTATTTTGCCCCCTTAAGGGGTTGACACCGCCGCCGGGTTTGCCAAGGTGGCCGCACAGCATGGATAGATTCGCAAGGCTTTTGACATTGTCCGTACCGCATGTGTGCTGGGTGATGCCCATGCAATAGCAGATTGAAGCGGCTTTGGCCATGGCAAAGGCACGGGCCACCTCTTTGAGGTCTGCCGCAGGGATACCGGTGAGTTCCTGAACATACTCCGGGGTGTATTTTTTAATGATCTCCTGGGTGGCTTCAAAGTTTTCGCACCGCTGGTCAATGAACCGCTGGTCCTGGAGCCCTTCAGAGATGATGACATTCATCAAACCGTTTATCCACGCAATATCATGTCCGGGGGCGGGCCTCAGCCATTTGGCCGCATGATCGGCCAGGTTGATCCGTCTGGGATCAATGAGGAAAAGTTTTTTCCCGTTTCGGACCGCCCGTTTCATAAATGAGGATAAAACGGGGTGGTTTTCAGTGGTGTTGGAGCCTGTGACAAGGATGACATCGGCCGTTTCAATATCGGCAATGGTGTTTGTCATTGCGCCGCTTCCAAATGCTGCAGCCAGACCGGCTACGGTGGAGCTGTGTCACAATCGGGCGCAATGGTCTATGTTGTTTGTCTTTAACACCGCCCGGGTGAATTTCATTGCCATGTAATTATCTTCATTGGTGAGCCGGGCAGAGGTGAGCACGCCCATACTGTCCGGGCCATGTTCATTTTTGATCTGGGAAAATTTGGACGCCACAAGATCCAGGGCTTCGTCCCAGGTGGCGGGTACTTGAATGCCGCCCTTCTTTATTAAAGGGGTGGTCAGCCGTTCCGGAGAGGCGACAAAGTCATAGCCGTACCGCCCTTTAACACAAAGGCTGGCGTTGTTGGGGGGCAGATCAGGATCGGCACCATCAATTTTGACAATTTTGTTGTCTTGGACAAATAGATCCATCTGGCAGCCCACACCGCAGAAGGCGCATGTGGTCCGTACTACTTTGGTGGGATTAAACCGGTCATCCCGGTATTCCCGATCCGGCACAAGGGCCCCCACGGGGCAGGCTTGGACACATTCGCCGCAGAATACGCAGTCTGAATCTTTGAGGTGGGCGTCATCGCCTGCAATGATTTTCATTTCTTCGCCGTGATAGCCGAACTCAATGGCGTTGTTGACCTGGATTTCCCTGCACGCCTTGATACACCGACCGCAAAGGATACATCTTGAAAAATCTCTAATAATGAAAGGGTTGGCCCTTTCTGTTTTATAACTGACCGGCGTCTGGTCAATATGCCGGGTTTTAACCTGGTATCGATAGGCCAGATCCTGGAGCTCGCAGTCTCCCCACACCGGGCACAAGGCATCTTTCCCGTCATTTTCCAGGACATCCATCTGGAATGCCGTCCAGTCCATGCTGTCCATGATGCGGATGGCACAATTATGGTTTCCCTTGGCCAGCATGGCAGACAGGATCTCCTTTCTGACTTTCACAACACGGGGGGATTCAGACTGGATGACCATACCGGCTGCGGCCTTGGTGACACAGGATGCAACCAGATCTTTTTTACCCTGGATTTCCACCACACAAAGACCGCATGTGTTCGTAGGCCGGGTGTGTTTCAGGTGGCAAAGGGTGGGAATGTCAATATTGTTTCGGGCGGCGACATCAAGAATTGTTTCACCGGGTGTGAATTCAAGCTCATTCTCGTTGAGTGTGATCATCTGCGTATCCATCGGCTGTCCCCATAGTCGGTTTAGATATTACATACGGACCTTGAACATTTATTTTACCTACCGTATTGGAAAATAATTGTCAATGCGTAGGTTAGTGAGCTTTAAATAATTTTTTGGATATCGTTGACATTTCAGTATCCTTGAGATTATACAAAGATGGATGGATTCAGGGAAGATGAACCGATAAAGCAAAACAGACACCATGGAGATATGCAATGTTTCAAGCGATAATGTTAATGGGTGGTTTGGGAGTTGTGATCGGTACAGCACTGTTGATTGCATCAAAGAAATTTTATGTATATGAAGACCCTAAGGTCGTTGCCATTGATGACGCATTGCCGGGTGCAAACTGCGGGGGCTGCGGGTTCCCGGGGTGCACAGCCAATGCGGAAGCCATTGCCAAAGGAGAGCAGGATGTCAATTCCTGTGTGGCTGCGGGGGAGGATGTGGCCATGGCCATTGCCGAAATTATGGGGGTTTCCTTGTCGGATAAAGAGCCTGAATTTGCCCATCCCGGTTGCCATTACGGGAATGATGATGCCGATCTGAAACATATCTACACGGGCATTCGGGATTGCCGGGCCGCTGCCATGCTCCTGGGCGGGATGAAGGTGTGCCGGATTGGGTGCCTGGGGTTGGGGACCTGCGTGACGGCATGTAAATTTGGGGCATTGTCAATGGGGAAAGACCATCTGCCGGTGGTGGACCAAGAAAAGTGTACCGGCTGCGGTGCCTGTGAAAGCATTTGCCCCAAGCATATTATCCGCTTGAGTTCCGTATCCCGCAGAATCATGAGGGAATATACCCAGGACGAATGCACCACACCCTGCCAGCGGGCCTGCCCGTCGGGCCTTGATATTAAAGAATACGTCCGCTTGATCCGTGAAGAAGATTATGCAGGATCATTGCAGGTGATTAAGGAGCGGATGCCTTTTCCCTCGGTGATTTCCAGAATCTGTCCGGCCCTGTGTGAATTTGATTGCCGGCGGTTGATTCAGGATGAAGCGGTTGCCATCAATCATCTTAAACGCTTTGTATGCGACTATGAAAAAGGACTTGATAAACGGATTCAACCCTATTGCGCCCCGCCATCGGAAAAGAAAATTGCGGTGATCGGTGGCGGCGTTGAAGGGTTGGCCGTTGCATATTTTTCTACCCGCTTAGGGCATCATTCAACGGTGTATGAGGGGACGGCCGAACTGGGGGGGATTTTAAGAAAAGCCATTTCCAGAGAGCGGCTCTCAATGGATATTCTGGACTGGGATATACAGGGTATTGTGGACTTGGGGGTGAACATAAAAACCAATATGAAAGCCGGTGTTGATTTCACCATTCCCCAATTGCTGCGCGAGGGCAATGACGCCGTATTTACAGCCACTGGCGGATGGGATTCAAGGCTGGCGAACAATGACATCGATACCGCTGCCAACGTGATTCCTGGCAGCTATCTGCTCATAGATCTGCTCAGAAGCGGTAAAGATCAGAGTATAAAATTGGACTGTGGCAGGAATGTGGTGATTGCTGGCGGTGGTATCCGCCTTCCCGATGCGGTCGCATTGCTCAAAGGATACGGTGCTGAAAAAATAACGGTAATTTCACGGAAACACCCTGAGGATTCCTCCTTTGATAAAGTAGGCATTGATGCCTTGGCCAAGGCCGGTGCAACGATTCTGTACAACACCGGGATCACCCGATTGACGGGGGTGGCGGATGCGCTCACCGGCATTGAATACATGGCGCTTGATACGGGGGAAACCCGCGTGATTGATACGGAAACCCTGATTATCGGCGCAGGACGTTTTCCTGAGCTTGCATTTGTACCGGTAAGACCGGAAAACGGAGATATAGAGGGGGAACCAGGGGAACCCCAAGCAGATGCGGGCACGGACGACCCATTGATGTGGGAAGGAATTGAACTTCAAAAACGGCTTGATTCCAGAAGAGAGATGGGCCTGCTTTCTCGCCAGGATGTGATCTCAGAATACACTTCAGCGGTGGCGGCCATTAATGGCGGTAGAAAAGCCGCCACCCTCATGCACCACCTCATGTATGGTATTGAACTCCAGGATCCCCAAGGGATGATCGCTGAACGATCCAATGTTCAGAACATTCGCAGGCTGGATCAGGTTGTACCGTCAGCCAGAAATATCCTTGGGGCAGCCCAGGCCGTGCCCCAAGAAAAAGAGGACCGCTTTTCAAGTGGATTTTCTACAGTGACAGCCAAGGAAGAGGCCAACAGATGCCTGAGATGCGGTTTGGTCTGCTATGAAAAAAAACATGCTGAAAGTGTTCAGATTGGAAGTTCCCTATAGCGGCCACGGTCCAACGCCTGGTCTATCGAATCCCAGGCGTTGGGCCATAAAAATAAGAAATTAATTCAGTAGGTTATTTATTATTCTATATAAAAAACGGATTTTGTAAATTGATCAGCGTGGATGCGTTTCGACCATGTGTAGCGTTAAATCTGCCGCAGATGTTTGGGATATAACGGGGAGCTGAGGGGCCGGGCGTTTAAACCCAAAAAGCTCCGATAAAAAATCAAAATTTTCTTGAATTACAGACCGTTCAAAACGCCGCGCAGTACGCCCGGTCCCTCTCGAGCGTTTTGTTCGTAAGCGGTTTATAAACCCCATCTACAAATCGAGGTCATAGCATGAGAAGATGAGCCAAACCAATTTCAAGGAGACTCATCAACATGTCAGTAACAA